>Ga0209308_10000486_pt1 | contig 40544 bp, 41 predicted proteins | sample COGITO_mtgs_1204_3_FD_184806 | JGI IMG/M metagenome (GOLD analysis project Ga0209308, IMG submission 184806) | Pelagic marine microbial communities from North Sea - COGITO_mtgs_120405 (SPAdes) (version 2) | ecosystem: Environmental > Aquatic > Marine > Epipelagic ... | reverse complement strand
TTGTCATAAAGAATCTAGTAGCTTTTGGTTCTGTTATTATGACCTCTTCATTATTTTGAATCTTATCTCTCCATTTTTCTAAAACAGAGTCTGTAGAGTAGATTACGTTTCCCAATCTTACAATCCTATACTTTGTTTGTGGGTTTATCTCTTCGAACTCACCAAACAACTTCTCCATTAAGAACTTTGTAGCACCATAATTACCTGATATCTGTACAGCCTTATCGGAACTAACTCCTAATACGAAATCTACATTCAATGACTCTACTAAAACATTCATAGAACCAAGAAGATTTACGTTGATAGATTCAATAGGTTTACCAGATTGCATACCTTGTGCCAAAGCTGTTAGATGAAACACACCTCGAACATCCCTAATTGATTCCTTAATTGAGGTTTTGTCAAGTATATCACTAACTACTACCTCTATTTCATTATATTGCTCTCTTAACTTCTTTAACTTCTCTTCAGTACGAGATAATACTATTACATTACCACCTAGTTCTATTATTCTCTTACATAACTCTCTACCAACAATACCAGTTCCGCCTGTTATTAGATATTTTTCACCACGTAGAATCATATTGAATCAAACCCTTCTAATTCCTCATAGGAATCTACCAACTGAACTTTGGGAAATGCTACAAGATATTTAAACTTTCTGAATTGTGTCTTCTCTATTATCATCTTGGAGTAATTCCATGCAAATATAATTAACAAATCAACATCACTATTCTTTAATGTATCTATATCAACTATTGGTATTTTGGTATTTGCAATATATCTACCACATCTTTCAGGAGATTCATCAACTATAAAATCAATATTATCTTCAGTTAGACCAGTTACATTACAAAACATATTAGCTCTACCAGATGCCCCATAACCACCTACATTTTCAACTTGTAACTCATTTAAAGTTTTATTAAAATCTGATATATGTTTCTTTACATCTTCACTATACTGACCAAGATAGTCTAGACTGCAAATTGTATCTGACTCCAATTCTATCCTATCTATAATCTTTTTAGGTACATCAACTACACTATTCTTTACGGTAACTCTTATAGAACCAGAGTGTATTGGTATCTCTTCAAAATCAATGATGGTCATATCATATAGTTTAAACATATTATTTAACGCAGTTATGGAATAATAGTAAATGTGTTCGTGATATATGTTATCCCATTGATTACCTTCAATCAAACTTTTTAAGTAATGAACTTCAAATATGAAATCACCGGTTGGTTTCAGAACGTGATTGACACCCTTGACAATATCTCGAATGTCAATTATGTGAGCGAATGTATTATTAGATAATACTAAATCAAATCTATTTTCAAATATATCATGATAATATTCTAAACCTTCATAACTAAAATAACCATTGTGAACATTCAATCCTTTATCTTTTGCTATCTTGACAACGTTTTTAGCTGGATCTATACCGACTGCGTTTGCTCCCAAATCACTTAGTGGTTTTAATAATACACCATCGTTACATCCTATCTCTAGTATATCTTTATCTTTTATGTCATATTTATCGTTCAACATACTAGCAACGTTTTCAAAGTGTTTAGATAAACCAATTGATGACAGATATCTATAATCTTCAAACAATAGTTTTGGATTTATCATAGAATCAGTTTGAACTAACTTACATTTTTTACACACCACTAATTTTAATGGATACTTACTCTCTTTATCTAACTCCAATGGATTAGGAAAATACCCAGCTAGTGGAACTACTCCCAAGTCTAATATTGTTTGGAAGTCGGTAGAATCACACGCTGAACAATTAGTTCTTTCTTGATATCCGTTCACTACTGTATCACTCCACTATCTATTAAGAATTTATATGTTTGGTCATCATCCATAAGTGAATCTTCAGAATTATATGACCACATATCATCAGTAATATAGTCTGTACCTATTAAATAATTCTCCCACTTTTTTGTTCGTAACCATTCTTCTGTAGATATCATCTCTTCATGCATTTTTTCACCAGGTCTAATACCTATTACTTTTAAATCAACTTCAGATTCTTTTTTATAAGATTTTATCAAACTTTTAGCTATATCAGTTACTTTCATTGACTTCACTTTAGGTATTGCAATACAACCATGTGATTTTGGAAAATTATAAGCCCAATCAATAAGTTCGGTTGCTTGTTCTAAAGTCAATAAAAATCTAGTCATATCAACGTGAGTAATCGGTAAATGGTCACTACCATCTTCTAACAATTGTTTAAAATATGGTATTACTGAACCAGTCGATTCTAATACATTACCATACCTAACTAAAACAACTTTGGTGTTGGTTTGTTGTTGTGCAAAACTAACATATAGTTGTTCACTTATTGCTTTACACATACCATAAACATTTATAGGTTTACAGGCTTTGTCTGTCGATACAAATATTAAAGCTTCTACTTTTTTATGTAAATTAATACATTCAATAACGTTCTGATGTCCAATTATATTAGTCTTTACACTTTCTATAGGATTGTTCTCACAAATAGGAACGTGTTTAAGTGCAGCAGTATTTATAACAATCTCAGGATTAAATCTCAATAAAACATTCATCACAGATTCTTTATCTCTAATATCACCGACTACTGATTTTACATTTGGATATTTTTTAATCAAATTGTAATGTTTATGTTCATCTCTTGAAAATATAATAATTTTATTATTTTCATAATATTTTTGTATTAGAGTTTGACCTAGAGCACCTGTTCCACCTAGTATCAATATTTTTTTATCTTTCATGTAAACTATTCCAATCATTTTTCCAAGCAGTTTCTGTATAATTTTGCTTAAATCTTTTTTTCATTGTATCTGTACATAACTTATAAAACTTCTTATTGTTTTTTAATTTTTCACTAACTTTAACAGCATCATCTAAGTTACCGACTTCAACCGTAGTCAATGGGTGTAGTATTTCCTGTGTATCTAATCCCTTATATCCAACACAAGGTATACCATGCCATGCACAATTCATAGCAAATGTACCAGCCGCATGAGTCCTCATCAGATGAACACCTATCTCATACTCTGATAAATTAGTTATCCAATCTCTCCAATTCATATAAGGTAGATAGTTTATATCCTCAATCATACCTTCTTGTTCTTGTTTTCTACCCATTGATGGAGCATATAATTCATAACCCAAGTCTCTAACAGCTACATATGAATCAAACCCACCATACCAACTAACAAAATTACCACCAATTATTACTTTTGGGGTTTCGTAAGATTTCGGACTTGGTAAGTCTCCATAACTATCAATCAATATTTCTCTTCTAGAAGTTAATCCCTCTGGTATCATCAGACTTCTCATAACTCTTACATCCTTACACCCCAACCCTAAGTAATAACTTACATCACTTTCATTGTGACAATAAACCCAATCAGCATCAACTAATGTATTATAGTAGTGAAACTGTTGTTCTACCGTGTAGTCTTGAAAGAACCAATGGGGACCTTCTTGCATCACAGCAACTTTATCACACACCTTTCTGATATGATTTAGGTCTACGTTAGGATTGTTCTTAGGAATAATAACAATACCCAAATCAAAATTTTGATTAGGTAGTTGTTGTAGGTGACACATCGGAGCATCGAGAGCCAAACACCACGCAACTTCTGTACGAGCGTTTGGAAAATCTCTTGGATATTTTTGATTATTACCTGTCTCTGAAAAGAAAGCTATTTTCATGGTATTATAACTCTTTTAATGTTTTGTAACTTAATTTATACTCTGTAGATAAGTATCTTAAAATATTCCTAAAATTCAAATAATTTTCCTCGTTCCAACAATTCTCATTCCAATCTCCAGCTATATGAGATTGGAACATAAAAGTGTTATTATTCCATATGTTAATCGAGTCTACTTCATTGATACCATCATGTCCAAATAGCATTTTAGACTTCCATTTCATATCATGGTTATGTTCATTGTGTAAGGCGACATAATCAAAGTATTTATCTAACACAGTCTTTGACTCTGGATGTGATAACCAACCTGGATTTCTCCAACCAACTGGTTTGTATCCTACACTATCCCATTCAGACAAACATTGTTGTATTCTATCTTCTGCTTTAGATTGTGTATCTAATTCAAAAAATTCACATTCACCAAATTTAGACGGATTATCACACATATGATAATGTCCGTGTGCAGCCAATTCTACCCAATCTTTGTTTAACCAAAACTCTATCCAATCCGTATGTTTTGAAATAGGATATTTATTATGATAATTTGCAGGAATGAATAAAGTGAACTTACAACCAAACTCATCATTTAGTTTCTGTAAATATTTTACAGAGTTATCATCCTCACAACCCCATCCTTTTTCAGGATGTAAATCATCTATTGATATAGTTACTTCCACACATCATCCCATGTATAAGCTTTATAATTTGGATTACTAGAATTATAACAATTTTGTTCACTCATTTTATTTGCTTTTACATACCAATCATTACTTCTTCTCTTTTCATTCATAGTTCCATCTAATCTTTCACCTTTAACGTACATCCTCTTCTTAGGATGATTTCTATTATGAATTAATAAAATGTTTTTTATTACATATTGTGGAATCATACCTAACAACTTTTGTAGTGTTATCATGAAAGCAGTATCTTCATGTATAAAAAAAGATGATTTAGGTATGTTTACTCCTGATTTAATTACTTCTGATGATATTACTAAACCACACCCATTAAATTTATGTTGATTTAAAACTTGTATATCTAAATCTTCAACCTTATCATTAAACTCATTCATTTCATCTATATTCATTGTATACCTTAAACTCCACCAATGTTTTTTAGCATCGAAATCATCTGGTGAATCATAAAATGGTTTATCTGTGAACTCTGGATGTTCTAGTACCTTCCAACTCTCATCCCACATTTTACACATTGAAAAGAATGATATATACTTTGGAGTATCATCTTTTACAGAGTTGTGTAAGTTATCTAGTATTTGAAATGTTTGTCTTGGTATTAGAGAATCACTTTCACCCCACATTAATACATCAACTTCTGTACAATATTTGTCATTAAACTCTCTTCTATAATCAGCAATTGTATATATCTCTATCATCTCATGTAACATTATACCACCTAGAGTTTTAGTATGTATATTCATACCAAAATCAATTAGGTCTTCTTCTAGATTTTTAAATCGTCTTGCTATATCACGCATTTCGTATTGAGTCGTATCTATATCTTCTAAAGAAGTAGTCATATTAAAAAATAAATCAACTATTATATTTTCCTTATTTTCTATATTTTTTATTGAACTTTTTAAACTCTGTAAATATTCTTCTATAATTTCAATTTCATACCATTGAACTAAACATCCAATTGCAAATTTATTTTTTAATTTAAACATATTTAATATCCTTTATCATGTCAACTAATTGAGTTGAAGCAGTTACACACGTTCCTATTTTACCTGAAAATATACTAAAAATATTATCACCCTCTTTTCTAACTAGTGTTGGTCTAGCGTCATCATAATCCCTATATGATAACACAGTTCTAACTGTAAACATAGATCCTATATGTTCTAATTTATCAAACTCTTCAAAAAACTCCATACCAGCTTTTTTAAATTTATTTATTTTTGTAACTTTAGGGTTTTTAACAACACCGTTGTTTAAATATTTTAGTAAATCTTTATTAGGTACTATTGGGAACTCACCTATATTAGTAGAGTGTATTGCGTGTTTAACGTGACCTAGAACGTGTAAACCATCCTTAAATGGATCTAAACACATAAATGGCCCATCCATTACTACTATACTTTTATTTTCATACATTTTGGGTAATTTTACAACTGGTTTTTCAACTACCTCAAATTGGTATTGTCTAGGAGTATCTAGTAAATCATTTAATTTAGAATATGTAGATATAACAATAAAATCATAACCTTCAAAGTCTTTTTTTATAGTTTTCTTGTTACATATCTTTTCAACACCTAGAGCTAACATTCTCCTTTCAACTATATCTTTTAATTTATCACTATCGAATAACTGTTCATCTACACTAACAGTCAACTGTGTTCCCATGTTTGGTTCGTGTATATTGTACTTCAATTCTATATCATTTAAAAAATTTATATAATCATCACCTGTTATTAAAGAATCCTCAGATGAGATTGAATAAAAATGTTGTATATCACCATTAACAACCGTATCTTCATATTTTTTCTTAAAAGTATTTATACCAACTAAACACTCCAATGCAGTATCTTTACTACGAGGATAATGATATCCTTTATGTAATCTATATTGATTTATACCAGATGCACATTTCATTATATCATCTAACTCTTCATGTAACGTTACCGTATAACCACTATTTGATAAAGATATTGCAGAAGTACAACCAAATATACCACCACCAACAACTAAAACTTTTGGACATATTTCTTTCTTAACGTACTCACATAGTTTTGTAGCGTTGATTGTTCTTTTTCTATTAGAATCAAAATCTACTGTACCATTAAATATAGATAGAAACATATCTTGTAAAGGATTGTTACTTGGAGTTTTTATACTATGATATGTGTCTAGTTCATTAATATCATAATCAAAGTTACCAACTCTACCATCATCTAAAACTATCTTAAAAGAACATTTAGTTGAATCATATTGAGTATCACTAATACTTTTAATATTAAAATCTGTAGTGTCTGTCCATAGATAGAAATGATGATATGATAAGTTATCTATTATATTAGCATTAAATGAACCATGTTTATACCATTTAAAATTAACATTTTTATCTACTATTACATCATCATACCAACTAAACACATCATCTACATATAACTTAACTTTAAAAAAGTCTGCTAATAAAAATAAACCACGAGTTGTAGACTCTGTAAATGTTAGTGGTTTTTCACAGAAAACATTCTTCTTTTTAGATAACCAAGTCTCAACTTGAACTGAGTGTAAATCACTTGGAGTTGAAATTATAATCCAATCAGCATCATTTGGACTAACAAATGTGACATTATCTTTGATACAATTTTCAATCTTAGTACCAAAATTACCCTTTCCTATTATGGATACTTTAACCATATAAATGTTTATATGTTTTTTCCATCCAATACGGAACTGACTTTTCTTTCTCTGGTAAACCATTGTAATGTGATACATAACCTAATCTAGTGTGTAACATATCATCACCTAATATTTCTTTTTTCAACATACAACTCATATTAAATTCATATGGTAATAACTTTCTACCGATGTTATGCCTTTTTAACATATAGTTTAAAGGTGTTTGGTCTGTTCCAACTCCATATGTCTTTTGAATGTATTGTAACACCTCTTTGTATTCAAAATAAAACTTTCTCATTTCATCAAAAAATGGTCTATGTATTTTATTTACAACTTGGAATCCACTATTACCATATTCCCAAAAGTTAAAAGATTCTTCTGTAAATATAGCATTCTGATAATGTTCTATACTTCGTATAATCCAATCATAACTAGCATCATCGTGAACCAAACAATATTTATCATCTGTAAAATCAAATATATTTGGACACGTTGGATGGACTATCGTATCAGCATCAACTATTAAAATTTGATTATAATCTATTTCATTAGAATCTAACATATCAAATAAATAATATCTCTGCCATATTATATGCATTTCTTCTATTGGTAAAACTGGTTCTTCCATTACTATCAATTCACAATCATGTCTATCAGAAAACCGTTTCCAAGAATCAATTGAGTACTGATACTCTTTTTTAGTATCACCATCTTTCTTATAATCTATCATAAAAACTACATTACGCATTACAAATACACCCCTCCATATCAAAAAACTTAGTACCAGAAGCTGATACTAAATCTTCTGGTTTCTCACCTATGAATTTCATATCTCTTAATTCTCCACTAAGTAATTTATTCTCTATTGCTTGTTTTACTTCACCAGGTGGTAAACCATAGTCATCAAATATAAAAACAACATCTTTCCATAATTTTAAAGAGTTTTCTATATCACTTATTACATGATGATACTCATGACCAGCATCTATAAAAACCACATCAACATCATCTGGTAAATAATCTTTCCAATCATTTAGATATAAATCCATTTTAACAAATTCAACATTATCTCTATCTTTATTATTTTTATTAGCTTGTTCCAAGTTCCAATCATCCCACTCAACAGCATATACTTTCTTAAAAATATGACTCAATAGTCTTGTTGATTGTCCTTGTGAAGCACCAATTTCTACAACTGTCTTGTCCTTATAATTATCACTAAAAAACTCTAAAATGTCTTTTTTAAATCTTCGAGACGTAGTATACTTTGCTGTATCTTTATGTAACATTTCACTTAATATCTTTTCATGAGGATTATTTGTGTAATTATGTTTAACCATATCCCACGTTTGGCCCATCAACTGAGGTCGTTGGTCTTTTGGTAACCCATTAAAACACCAATTATATCCATATTTTATAAAGAATGGTGTCTTATCTTCATCTATCTGCCAATTATGTCCTAATAAATCTCTTCTATGCATGTGAGTTAATTTATAAGCAAGAGGTAACTCTAAGTTTACATCTATGTCATTAATCTGTAACCAATAATTCATTGGTGTTTGTTCAGTTCCTTTGTTTACAATTTTATCTTGTAACTCGACAAAAGTATCTACATTATCATAGTATAGTTTTTTAAATGATTGGAAAAATTCTTTATGTTTTTCATTAAATATAATAAAACCAGAATTTACATATCTAGATTGGTCTAATTCAAATCCATTAAAGAAAGGTTTATACCCTTGAATACTCTCATGAATCCACCTCATGTTATCCTTATCATGCCAAGCTGTGAATCTATGGTCTGTTAATTCAAAGAAGTTTGGTGCATCCCATTTATACATAAAACTACTATCTACCAAAGCTATTTGGTCATACTCAATTCCCCTTCGTTCTAACTCATCAAAAACAAATAAAGCTTTTTGCCAATTTATCCTAAACTTAAAAAGGTCTTGTTCTACTGGTTCAGAAAATTCTACAAACTCACAATCATATCTCTCACAGAAATGTTTCCAGGTATTTTTAGAATAATCGAAGTATTCATAGTTTCCATATTTTTCGTTTAATTGTGGATTCTTTACACCTATCCACCAAATAACATTTTTTTTCATCTTAAAATAATCTCCTTACCCTCACCTCTATAGTTAAGGTAATCTATATCAGTATAGTCATACCCTTCAATTTTATAATTTGTCCAATCACCTGCAAATGGTCTTCTTATATTTATACAACCCGCAATCATATCTATACCAGCACCAACATCCATGAACACGGAATCAGTATAGTTTCTTAATCTGTGAAGTATAGCGGATTTGGAATGTCCTATTCCTAATAAAAATATCTTTGAAGTTGATTCTTGTAATTGTTCACCAACATATTTTTCAACTGAAGTTATATCATCACATGCATGGTTTTGTGGGTAGTGAATATAGTCATTAAAACTGTCAATGCCAAGATAATTTTTATATTCTTCTTTAGACATTAACTCCTCAATTAAAGATAACTTCTGACTAGCACCAATCAATCCTATCTTACCAGCAAACTTTTCAAAAAACCATTTATTTCCAACCAATCCATAACCATATTCAGCTGGATAGTTGATGTCTTTTTCTATTACTTCACCATACCTAGATATGTTTTCTGGATAAATCTCACAAGTATAAAAATTATTAAGTTGAGCTCCACTTGTAAACTCATCATGGTTTATACTATCAAATGGAACACTTAAAGCTCTAGCACCTGGTGCAGCACTTCCAACAGCTTGTTTTTTTAAAAAATAATAATCTCCATCACCAAACTTATAAAATGTAGTTCCTGTGTTACTGTCGTTCTCAAAAACTAAAGATATCATATGTTCTTTAAATATTTCTAAACCCTCTTGAAATTTTGGAAATGTGTTTGGATTTGTAAAACATGGATTTGAATCCAAGTTAACAGTTCCTTCTATTTTATATAGGTCTAAATACATTATACAACCTCATCAAAGTACTTATTTACCCAATAAATTACATAATCAATATCAGACTCTTCCATTCTATTATGTACAGGTAATGATATTAATTTTAACCACTCTACATCTGCAACAGGATACTCTCTATTCTGTACCAATGGTGTGTACTTATGTAATGGTTTAAAATGAACTGATGTATGTATTTTTTTATCAGCCAAATAATCAATTAAGGTATCTCTATGTTCTGGTGGAACTTTAGCACAATAATACTGAACTGTTTCTGAATGTGGTGGTCTTTCTATTATTGGATGTAATTCATTTTTATATCTTTCTTGAACGTGTCTACGAAACTTTAAATGTTCTGGTAGTTTCTTCATCTGTTCTAAACAAATAGCAGCCATAATATCAATCATATAATATTTGTAACCAATTAAATCTACTTGATAATCCCAAGCATAACCTGGTTTACCACTAGCACCTTGTGACCTACTCCAAGTTGATGAAACTCCAAACCAAGTCATCTCTCTACACTTATCGGCTAATTGTTTATCGTTGGTTGTTATCATTCCACCATCCCCACATGGCATTGTCTTCACAGCTTGAAATGACCACACTGCAGCATCTCCACCTAACCCAGCACCTGGTGTGTAGCAACTATGTGCAGTATCTTCTAGTATAAACCCACCGAATACTTTTCGTAGTCCTTCATAGTCTGCTGGTACTCCAGCTTGGTTAACTGATATTAAAACTTCACTATTTGGTTTTTTATATCTTTCAACATCTTGTGGATCTATACACATAGTATCTGGTAACACATCAACTATATTAGAAGTAAAATCATTCCATAATGGTATCATAGCTGTTGCTATAAATGATATTGTTGGATTAATTACATCTATACCCTTTAACCCCAAAGCTTTCATAACTAAATCTTGACCATGTGAAGCACTTGTAACAGCTACTGCATACTTATGTCCTACCATCTCAGCAAATTTTTCTTCAAACTCTGCTACTTTAGGACCTTTACCCCACCATCCACTTTCAATAACCTCTTGAAGAGCTTGAACTTCCTCTTTACCACCTTTAGGTCCTAAAACTGGTAACATACTTTCTCTAATTTTCATATTATAACTCCTTATAAAAACTTAAAAACTCTGTAAACAGTTCATCAACTGATGAATCATATATTTCACTATTGTGATATTTGTCAAAATTCTTAAAGTGTTTAAAATCCATTAATTTTCTTTCCCATCCTAATTCAAGGCGAAAACCCTCTTCTTTTGTTTGTTGGGTAAACGTAGGTGTATTTACAAAAAACGGAACAACTGCAGCACCACTAGCTCCATAAATACTACATTTAGTATTTTTTAATATAGCTAATTGTTTTTCAAATGAATCTGAATCATCTTTCTCCAATTCAAAATTCATTATCTTATGTTGTAAGTCTGTAAACAACTCATGTCCTGCTAACCCTTTTGAACCACCCCTACTTCCTTGTGTTTTAATTGATAATGATATGATATTAACTCCAAGTTCTTCAATCAATCTCTTAGTAAATACAGGCCAATTATCTGGATTCCAATCTAAGTAACATCTATTACCATGTCGTGTTCTTGTACGTGCCATAAGAAATATAGTAGGGTTGTCGTTATTGAAATAATTATTTATCCTAGATACTACATCACGTTGAATGTCATCATCTACCGTATAGTGTACGTAATCACCATATGGATAATCTTCTAAACATCGCTCTCTAGTAATAGGTATGTCCTTTGGTTTATGAACTGAAATCTCTGTAAACCCTCTCTTCTTAAAATCACTAACAACTTCATTTAAATGTTCCATGAAACTTTTTGGTATTATATCTTGTCCATTGATGTGTTCTCCATATGTAGCTGGGAATTGTAATGTCTCCTCTAACTCTGTAGGGTGAGGAATATATTCATCTATAAAATCACTATACATAACTTTTCTACCATTAAATCCTAAATGAACTGCATAGTAATCTTTGAAATTATCATTCTTTACTTTTCTACACTCTGGATTCCACCAACTTAGTTCATAACTAAATTCACCAACCCAAGGTCCAAATATTATAACTTTCTTACTCATAGTCTACTCCCATGTGCGTCTATACTTTCTAAAGATGTTTTACAACCACCGAACCACCATTGCATTTCACAAAAACCACTACCTCTGGTAAATACCAAATGATTGGTTTGACCACCTAGAAATAAATCAACAACTGAATCTTGAATACCCTCTAGTGTTTTATAATCTCCAAAATGTGTTCTTTTTGGTGTATGTATAATTCTATCACCATACCTGTCAAAAATTTTGTCAAATGTTTCTTGATGGTCACACGTAACAAAAAAGGTTTTATTTTTATACGAATCCATTTTTTTAAAAATAGCATCTATATTAAAATATTGTCCATTAGAATGATGATTTCTTTCAGCATCCATGAAAGTTCTTATACTAAATGTTATAGTGTTTTCATCAAATTTAGACTTAAATTCATCAACTACATTCCGTATATATTCTACTGGTCTTAATTTATTTATCTGTTTTAATACAGAGTCTTTTTGTTTTTTTGGTACAATAAACGTAGAATCCACTACAGACATTTTATTTAATTCAATATCATCCTTTTCAACTTTAGCAAAACATGAACCTGAAAAAACATCATTTTTTGAACCATATTTTTTTATACAATCTGTTTTGGTTTTAAATACTTCAAAATCATTAGTAAACAGGTCTTCAAAAGTACACCACAACCAAACAGAAGTCTTATGTTCTAATTGTGTAGACCATATTAACTTTATATGATTATCCGATCTCATAGCAGATATTAAAAACTTTAACCTATCGTTTAAACCACCTATAGTTTCACATATTATCAAAAGTCTAAACCTCCATTTATTTTCATATTAAAACCACTAACATACTCTGTATTAATTAAGTATCTAATTGTATTCTCTAATTCAATTATTTTTCCCCACCGCTTCAATGGTATATTTTTTTTAAAATTATCCCTAACACTTTCAGGAATTTCATAAGTCATACCACCATCAAAGTATCCAAGTTGTATTGAGTTGCATGTTACACCATATCGTATGTTTTCAACTGTACACGTTTTTACTAGATTATCTATAAATGCTTTACAACCTGAATATACCGAAGTACCAACTACAGGTTTTGATGATAAAATAGATGATATCAAAATTATTCTACCATATTTATTCTCTCTCATACTTGGTAAACAATTTGCTAATATATTCAAGTTACCTTCGATATTAATCTCTATTTGTTTTTTTACTTCAATTGATTTATCTTTAGTGTATTTATGTAGAATCATATTATAGTTGTAACCACTTAAATTAAGTACACTCTCCACTTTGTTATTACTGAAGAAATCCTTTACCTCGTCAAAGTTAGTAACATCAACATCTTTTGAACTAAGTGACATAACATCATAATCTTTATTTAAACCACCAACTAACTTACTTCCAAGTCCACCACTACCACCAAAAACAACTAGTTTTCCCATGACATAACTCCTGCTCCCCAAGTCCAACCAGAACCAACAGCTGCAAACAACAACTTATCTCCATCTTCTAAAACATTATTACCTACCAAATCACTCAATACGGTTGGTATTGATGCTCCTGCTGTATTTCCTCTCTTATCCATGTTCATCATAATTTTACTTTTAGGTAACCCAATTGTATCTGCTGTTTTAAATAATATTCTGTAACTTGGTTGATGTGGAACAAAATAATCTATTTCACTAATATCCATGTCAAGTTTTCTAAGAACATCTTTTATTGATTGTGGTAACACTTTTGTTCCTACCTTATATACTTCAGTACCATTCATCTTAAACATAGTATCACCATGTTTTATAGTGAAGTTTTCTTTACCTTTACCATCAGCAAATATATCACCACTATACCAACCAGTATTACTCTTTTGTAGAACTACAGAAGCAGAACCATCTCCAAAGAAAACACTATTTCTATCATCCCAATCTGTCCACCTAGAATAAGTCTCTGTGCTAATGACTAGAATATTTTCATACTTGGTAAGTAATGGTGTAACAAGTTCCATTGCATATAAAAATCCACTACAAACTGCATTCAAATCAAAAGCAGGTATTGGTTTTGTTGGATTTAACTTGTCTTGTATGATACATGCTGTTGATGGAGATATTCTATCTGGACTTGATGTTACTGTAACAATCAAGTCAATATCATTTATATCTAACTTAGCATTTCTCAGTGCTATTAGAGATGACTTGTAACCCAAATCAGATGATAACTCTCCATCTACGATGTGTCTTTGATGTATTCCCAACCTATCTCTAATCCACTCATCAGTTGTATTAGTTATTAAATCTGTATTGGTAATGATTTTATTTGGAAAATAAGAACCTATACCAGATATTTTACAATTTAATTTCATGATTTATTATATCTTTTTCTGTTAAATCTTTTTCCGAAACATTACCCCTCAACGTATCAGAAAACATCGGACTGTAGTATTTACTACACCCATCAAAATAGTAATGAGTAGCTTGACTATACCGTGTTCTATTCTCGTCTGCTATAGGTACGCTACCGTGTAATAAATTAGCAGACCATATAAGAGCTTGACCTTTTTTAGCAGTAAACGTCTTTATTTCCAATCCCTTAGATTCTACCATTTGTTTAATAAAACTTTCATACTTGGAGTATGCATCAAATTGTTCACCGTATTTAGGAACTTCAATCCCTATGTTTGAAAATTCAAATATTGGTAGCTTGTGACTTTTTGGTACATACATTAGTGTACCATTTTCCTCATCAACATCCTCTAATGCAATCCAAGATACACCCAACCACCTTTGTGGGATAGATGAAAAATGAATTGTGTCACTATGCAATGGTTGTTGAGCACCCCCAACAAAATTAATAGTCTGAAATGGTAATGGATTTCTTTTATATAAAAATTTTAATGTATCAAGAACTTTCTTATTTTTTGTCAACTCTAAAACATGATTACTCCATTTCCATGCTTCAAATAATCTTGGATGTTTTGAATAATGATAACCAGATTCTTGTGATTTAAAACTATTACTCCTAACTTTATTATCAACTTCTAATATGGTTTCTTTGATAAATTTTTCACTTAGATTTAAATCTAAAATAACATAACCTTCTTCATGATAATGTTTAGCTAGATTGTATTCTTCTTCACTAAGAGGTTTTGTCTCTAAAAGGTCATAAAAAAATGGAGATTCTACCCAAGGTATGTCTGTACCATTAAAATCTGTTTTATAATCTATCATTTTAACCATGTAGTATCTACGGAATACTTTATTATATTCTCTTTGTTTCGTTCTTTATGAAATTCAACAGGATTACCTATAAAAACACTCCATTCTTTTAAATTATTTTTAGTGTAAATAAAACTCTTAGCTCCAACTGTACATCCTCTTGGAATATTAACATTAGGGAATACCATGACATCCGATGCAATACCTGAATAATCATTGAATGTAATATCACCTCTAAATATTTTATTACTACCCCAAAATTCATTTACTGGTCCATGTTCTCCACTATAATCTTCTGATGAACAGAATAGTTTACTACCATATCCAATAAAAGTCCAATCTCCTAATGTTATTTTCTGATGTTTTCCACCACCCAATACAGTATGTGAACATATTTGAACATAACTGCCAATCTCTAACTGTGTCGTAATAAGAGAAAATGGATCTATCCTAACATTATCATTTATAAAAACATTTGCAGGATTGGTAAATATTACGTTATTACCAATGAATACATTCTCACCACAATACTTTAAATCTTTTTTTATGTCTTCATTCCAACCTACCACTACCAACCCTCTTTTATACAATTAACTATATACTCTCTATCTTCTTTTGACACCCACCATCCAACAGGAATACAAATCATTTCTTTAACCACTCTATCTAATGTTGGTAGATTTCTTCTATATTCTAAAACACAAGTGTGTTGGTCATTACGTTCATGTACTCTACTTACCATTATACCCTTACCAGCCATCATCTTCATGAAATCAGCTTGTCTCTCTACTCTTATAGTATAAATCCAATATGAAGAACTACGATCTATACTATGTTCTAATACTGTTACACCATCTACATCTTTTAAATGTTCGTTATAATAAGTACCATTAGATTTATGTATAGCTATGTTTTTATCTACAAGTTTTAAATTTTCTATACCAACAGCCGCATTAACATCATTCATGTGAAATTTAAAACCCCACTCCTTAACATCTTCTTCACACCTAAAATCTTTTCTACTTGTATTTTCTCTATCTATACCGTACCATCTTAATAACTTACCTCTATCAAATAGTTCCTTATGTGGAACTATTAACACACCACCATCAACAGACGTTAAATGTTTTATAGCCTGAAAACTAAATGTACATATATTACCATGTGTTCCTATTTTTTTACCGTTATATTCTGAACCAAATGCGTGAGCACAGTCCTCAATAACTACTGGTTTGAATCCATACATTCTTTCGGTTTGTAACTGTAATTCTCTCACCCTATTTAAATCAACAGGATATCCACCCCAATGTACTAAATAAATTGCTTTGGTATTTGGTGTTATTTTCCTCTCTAAATCATCAAGATTCATATTAAGAGTATTCTCGTCTACATCAACCCATTTTATATTAAAGTTATTTGCTAAGACAGGCCAATTAGTAGCTGTACAAGTTAATGGTGTACATAACACCTCATCTCCATCTTTTAATCCTGACCAATGACTGTTATAACTACCAGCACCATCAAATATTTTAACGTTATCACTTTGTTTTTTTAACATATGAAATGCTAAATGTTCTGCTGAAGTAGCACTATTAGTTGTTAATAAATAATCTATCTGAAACCACTCTTTTAAATCACTTTCAAAATTATCAACTACAGGTCCTTGACCTATAAACCCACTCTCCAATACTTTACTCGATTCTATCGAAGCAGTATCAGACATAAAAACTTTAAATAAAGGTATCATAAGTTACTCCCCTTCAACATCTGATAAGTTTTTAAATACATCATACATATGTATAACTAAATTTTCTAACTTATACTTTTCTATAAATTGACTCTTCATATTTTGAACAAGTCGTTCTCTAATATTATTATAATCTGATAATACGTAGTCTACCTTTTCTTCTAAATTTGACCAATCGTAATTAACTGCTATATAAGTTATATCGTCTTCATATATAAATGGTTCTGATGTTATATAATTCATATTAGGTTTTACTAAAACACTACCAAACATTGCTGACTCCAAATCACGAGGTGCCATTTCTCCGTAGCCTAGTGGAGCCATAGTAATTTTTGAATCATACATTTTTTGATAATATTCTTCTATTGGAATACGTTCACCATCTACCAAACCAGCTATTTTATATTTATCTCCAAGAGTGTCCATTAATGTTTTTCTATGAGGATCGTAATAATCGGTTTGACAGATATCATGTTCGTAAACGGGTGTTTTAGTTGGATATCCAAACATACAAGATACGTCATATTTTTTTTCTGTGGTATAGTCTGTCCAATTTGGAGTAACTGTATGTAACCAATTACAACCAGTTAACTTCATTCTTGGTTTTAAGTCATCAATATCTGTGACTTTATAATCACCCTCACCCCAATAATATCTACCATTAGCCCAACCTTGTTTATACAAATCAAAATCTTTTAAGTAACTATTCTTTAGAAATAATAAAGCATTTGATTCTCTAAATACATCTATTGTTCCTATCAATGTTGTAGCATCTTGTCCATCTACAATCATATAATCACCTGTAATTTTAGATAGGAACTCTAATCCCTCATCTACAGATTGTCTCAATGGTTTTTTCTTATCTATAATACTAGCTTGACCAACGAATGCATAATCATAATCATCAGAGTTTGTAAATTCTATACCAACATCTTTAAATATATTTTGAGCCATAATAAATGGTCTAAATGTAGTTTCATTTCTATGTACTTCTAATTCGTATAATTTTATTTTTATCATCTTCTTACATTCAACTCTTTACTGAAATTTTGATTATAAAACATATTTTGATTTTCTTGTTTTTCTATTGTTTTAGGATGATATAAACTCAACTCTTCATGTGGTGGTAAGTGTGCATATGTTTTTGCTCCTCTAATCAACTCATGTAATGGTCGTGTCCATCTTATACTTTCATGATTACGAAATACCCTAGACTGATAATCAGGATAATTTACCCAACCATTTTCTGTAACTTTCCACCCCCATTTTTGTATATCTTGTTGTGTCATACCATCAATTGTATTCACTCTTGGTATCCAAATCAAATCAACATCGTTTATTTCTAATATTTGTTTTAATTGTTGTATTAATATTTCGTTTGGGTATTCATCTGCATCTATATGAAAGATATAATCACCACTTGACTTTTCTATAACTGAATTTTTATGTTCTGCGAAGTTACCATCAAGTTTTCTTTTGTAAACTATGGCTCTATTTTCAGATAAATATTCACCTAATACAGCTTCGACTTTTTCGTCATCACCATCAACACAAACAACTATCTCATCTTCTTTATCTATATTCTTATTTAATACTTCTAATAACTTAATCAGTTCTTCAACTTCATTGTGAACTGTAATACCGTAACTAACCTTCAATCAATGCCTCTCTAAATTCTTTTGGAAATGATATTGGTTCTAAAAATACTTGTGACTTTTTAGCTTCCATATAATCATATGTTCTGTACACACTATATCTTTCTATGTATTTTTTTAACTTATTATAAACAGTCTTTCTTACACCACGATTACCAACATTTTTTATTTGAACTCTGTAAATTTGGTCGTCTCCACTAACGACTTCTATATTACCAACCCTCTCCAATAACTGAACTAACATTGGTTTGTTTTTTATTATGGGAATAATTCCTTTGTCTTCTAACTTCAATCCAATCAAATGAAATGTTTTGTTTCCATCTTTTTTAATGTACGGTAGTCTAGGATTGAATACCAATACTGTTGTTAGAGTACCAATTGGTTTTTTTCCTTTATATCTAAATGATATTATGTCACCAGCTTGTACCTTTCCCCAAGTGTATACTAGTTTAGACATTATCTACTCTTTGAGTTATTCCCATTGCTTTACATGCTCCCATAAAGTCTTGTTGTTCAAAAGTTTCAGCACCCTCTACATCCAATCTTTGACTATAATTATTGAAATTAACTCGTTCTTGTTCAGGAATATTTACAATCTTTGCATATTTCCAAACATATGCTTTACTAGTTCCTTCTGGATAAATCATACCCAATGTACCCATATTAATTACAGATGGAAACCAAGTGATATTTCTATCTTTGTCTTTAAACTGAGAATCTCTTACAAGCTGTGGAGATGTTTTTAGATTTTCAATTAAATGAAGACCACCTGTTTCATACCTAGAATCACTCATAAACCCACAATTAAAACATAAATATGAACTAAATGTTTCTTGCACCTCTTCAAAACAATTATCTGTGTTATAACAAACTGGACAATCTATTACTCTTTCCATATTATACCTTCTTTAGTTTTGGTAATTTTATTTTTGTTGGTTCTGTACCACCTACTTTTTTTAACTTTGGTAACTTTAACTTTACTTCTTCAGGAAAATCTGGAATGTATTTATCTAATAAATTTCCCAAATCTATAGTCATTTTATCCAATGAAAAGTTTTTAGAATTTCTAATGGATAACTTTTTAGACTCGGTTAGATATTTCTTATAACTACGATACACCGTTCTAAGAGTCTTAGAAGCTTTCTGATAATTTACCGTAAACCATTGCGAACCTTCTACAAAGAACTGATCTGGAAAAGAACCCTTTTGTACAGTTTCCATAGTACCCTCTAATAATATAGCGTGTTTATCTAAAAAGTCCATTTGTCCACTCCAACGTGAAGCGATGACTGGTTTACCACTAATACTCGCTTCAAGTAACGGTCTACCAAATCCCTCACCATGTGTGAACGATATATGTGCTTTTACCTTTTGATGATTATATAATCCGTTCATCTCTTCATCTGTAAAGTCCCCATGTACTAAATATACATTTGGACATTTACCATTTATTTCATTTCTTATGTTGTTTATCCTAGTTAACATATTTTCTCTATCAATAACAGAAAAACTAGCAGAACTGGTTTTCATTATAAGTGCTGGTTGTTTCTTCATATTCTTAAACGTTTCACAAAATACTTTTAACATCATACCAGTATCTTTTCTATCTTGACCTATCCTACCTTGTAACCAATGTCCTACATATAGAAAACAAAAATCTTCATCTATATTTTCCATTTGATTTATAAAATCCTGTGTAAATTCATTTGTCTTTTTATAGATATTTGTATCAGCTCCTTCAAATAAAACCTCTATTGGTTTTTCATTTCTAAGAACACCTTGATTTTGACCTGTCTTCTCATCTTGAATATCAAACTTCACTTCAGATAATACATTTTTAACAAAATTAGACGGAACAATATTCATATTCATTTTATTCATACCTTGAATCCACTCGGGTGGACACGCTGTTGTTTCTAACCCTGCGGTAATACCAATGTTAAACTTTGCAAGTGGTTGAAATTCTACTGGTATGACAATATGAATATGTATTTCTGGTTGTTTTTCTAATTGAGGATTTGATAACAATCTATCTATAATCATCTTATCATTGTCATCACTTTTATCCAAAGCGTTCATTGGAGTATTACCCCATCGTACTGACCATATCTTTATATCATATTTATCTAACTTGATTAGGGCTCTACATATATCTCTACTGTGAGCTCCATAACCACTTCTCGTAGCAACTGGTGCTGTAACTAAACATAACGGTTTACTCATTATAACTCCTAAGCTTTAAAAATACTATAACGTTTACGTGGTGTCCATTTATCAAATGCGGTATCCATGTGGTCTATAAAATTTTTACACATCCACCTAGAACTCTGCATCGATTCATCACCCATTACAAATTCGTGACCTTCTAGTCCATACTCTTCTCTTTTTTCTTCACCTTCATCATACCATTGTTTTATAGCATCACCTGCATCATCCCATCTACATCTATCATCAAAAATATATGGTGTTGGTATTGAACCTTGAAGTGAACGATTAGATGGCCAAATTGGTTTAACCCAATTACCCCAAGTTAAATCTTCGTTATCTTTCCACTTTCTATCATCATGAAACGATTTAATTTCATCATAATCTTTGTATGTAACGAACTTATCATTCAATCTAAACCCACATTGGTCTTGTAATCCACCTGTAACATTTACTACAATTGGTGTACCAGCCATTAGAGATTCGCAAGTACCCAATCCAAAACCCTCATTAGATGCCATGTTAATTGTAACATCAGCCATATTATACAAATAATTTAATTGTTCAGCAGTTAATTTTTGGTCACTAAAATATACCTTATAATCTGGTGCTATTGTATTGGCCACAACTGGTAAGTCTGTACCGTTCTCATCACGAGGTTGAGTATGCATTAATAAACAACACTTTTCTGCTTGTTCTTTTGATAATTGGTCACAAAAATGTTTGAATGCTAAAATAACATCACCAGGTAATTTACGTCTAATGTTTCTATTATTATAAAATACAATAAATTCAACATTATCATCTGTTAATTGTTTTCTCATTGAATTAATATTCTTATATTCATCACTAAATTTATCTACAGGATGAAAAATCTTTTCGTCTATACCATGTGGTATGTAAGTGTTATCCCAATCTGTTCTTGGTTTTTTCTTAGCAACTTCTTTCACAATCGATACTGTCTGTTTACTTATATTCATAATCAAATCACATGACTCATAAAAGTTTTCATTGTATTGTGGAGCTGGCCAATCATCCCATATGTTATAATAAAATATTGGAATATGTTGTCTCAACTCATGTTCCATATCATATAACCAACCCCAAAATCTAGGATCTGTATAGTGTAATATGGCATCTGGATTTTCTCTATCAATAATATCACGAACTATTTCTTGACTACCATATCCACTAATAGGATATATAGTTAAACTAGCATCTTGAACACCAGTTTCTTTACGAACTGAATCATTCATATTAATAATCTTACCCGCATCAGGATGTTTTATAGCACCACCGACTTGAACCCAATCATAATGATGTAACGTACCTAAAACAAATTCTTTTGACATCGTACCAACACCAGATGACATTCTTAAATCATCTGATAATAATAAAATCTTTTTCTTAGCCATTTATAACCTCTTTATCTTTAACTCCATCTCTAAAATAACTTCTAAGTACTTGTAATTTATCATCCCACTCAGCCATAGCACCCAATTCTTTTTCTATTGTTTCTATGTGGTCTGAATGTTCAGCTACCCCCGTTGGATTATTAGCATGAATTGTCACATTAGCTCTGTGTTTTTCAATCTGACCTACAAAGTATCGTTCTAAAGCATTGTAAATATTTTTTTTCATAATCGACTCCCACTTGGTTTTAGATTTTTCCAATCGTGTATTTGTGTTTTGAACTCATTGTCCATAAGATATAAATCCATAGACCTATTCACTAGTTTTTGTAATGTAAATTCATCAGACACTACATTATACTTAAACCTTTTGTATAAATCTTCTAATAATTTTACCGATGTTAATTTGTATTTCATATAAAACCTCTTGTATATACATATATAAATATATACTAATTTATTATTTTAATCATTTTTTTTAGCTTCTCACCATGTCGTATCGTATCCATTGTTCCTCTTGACTCAATTCCACTTGGTATGAATGCTATTATAATATTTGAGTATTCTGCTATCTGTTTATTTCTTTTAAAGTAATTGGAAATGTAATATGGTTTACTATATTCTCCTCTTGGTCTAATACAATGCATATTATGACTGTAGTGTGATGGGGGAAACTCTACGTAGTTCATATCGAACTCTAATGCAAACTTCTTAGCTAAGCCATCAGCACCTTCTCTTTGTCCACCACTTACTATTTCAACTTCATCTCCATACTTTTCTTTTATCTCAAATATTAAATCTTTTATTTTCTTTTTGTCTGTATAGCTCCTACTTCCAACTATACCTATTTTAATCCTCGTAGTCATTCCTTTTTTGTCTCTTGTTCGGTTTGTCTGATGTTATAAACTTTACACAATCGTACAGTTCTTTTAATCCATTTACAATATTTGCTTTATCTCCATACTGATAAGTAAATCTAGACCACACTTCATGTTTCTCTTCAATTGGTAAGATGTCAAAGAATATAAATTCATCTGAAGTTACATTAGTTCCCTCTTTTACTATAGTTTTGAAATGTAACTTATCTTCCCACCTCATTAAAAAATCTTTTAACTTTATATCGTCGCCTTCTTTATACCACAGATGTAATAAAATAAGAGATTGTAAATCTGAATGAACCTTACTAATTGAGTTCATTACATCATCTTCATATTCAGTATCTATAAAATCCGATAACTTAATTCGTACTCTCATAGTTCTTTGCATCACTTTACTCCCGAATCACAATGTTCTGTTTGATTAAACTCACACCACTTACAATTTTTCTTTGATGGTGTCTTAATATAAGTATGGTCTGTATTATATTCTCCATCAATAAACGACTGGTCTATGAATTGATTTAGATTAGTTATAACTTTGTTGACACTAGGTTTGCCACTAGCTGGACTGAACGTCTGAACTCTACGTTGAGGAAAGTCTAATCCCTCATACAATTTTCTCTTTACAATAAAGTATTCTACATCAATCTTATCTAATGATATATCTTTTTCTGCACCATAGAAGTGTTTGTATAAAAGTAGTTGGTCTGTCTTAGTCTTGTCAGCCTTTTGATACTTGTTCCAACCCATTGTAGATGTTTTAATATCAATTATCTTATATCTATCTCTAACCTTATTATACATAACAACATCCATATAACCAATAAACTTAATATCATTCGGTAAGTCATAGTTTATAGGAACTTCTATACCAACTAGTTCGTAACCTTTCTTACTAAAATATTTATTTCTGTTTTTCTTAAACCATTCTAATATAATTAAACCGTGAGAGTAAAATTCTTCCATATCTTTTTGTTCACAGAAAACTTCACCGCCATTCTTCTCCAATATCTGTTGGTAATTACGTCTCATTCTTGTTAATAACATCTTTTCTAGTGGAAGAGCATCTGCCATCTTAGCAGTATCATTGTACATTATAGTGAGATATGTCTGAAGAACCTCATGCATTGAAGTACCGAACATAGTATGTATACTATCTGTCCATACACCTTTTTTCTCTATATAATTTAACTTCCATTTGTATGGACATGATACCCATTGATTATATTGACTGTAACTTATTTTCTTCACTTAGCCCACTTTCCTCTAGCCACGACTTGTGCCATAACTCCATAGTTTGAAATATCACTATAACTATCTACCAAACCTTCTCCTTTGAGTGAACCATTATCGCCTCTCATCAGTATGGTTTTGATACGTTCTACTTTATCGTTAATCCTAAACCAAATACCCATAAGAGATAGTCTTTTTTCTTCTTCATCAACTAACATCTGACCTACAGCAATATTCTGAGGACCATAATCATGTTGTTTGTGAAGAAACAATTCATATTGTTCTTGTTGTATTTTCTTGAACTCTGATGTCATCTCAGGATATTTTTTTTCCATATAAGATATTACATCAACATCATTCTTAACTGTTCCTTTGGGTGTATCATTTATAACCTTCATATTTCTCTCCAATTTATATCTAAATATACACAGAAAAGTGTATACAAGTCAAGTACTTTTTTTTATAAATTTCCGGTATTAATACTACCAACAACATCTAAACCAGCTAATTTTATTTTTTTTGGTTCTATCCCATATTTTCTAGATAACTCTCCCAACTCCATCATACCACCTTCTGTTAACATTAACATATCTATGTATTCTTTAGCTTCTCTTCTACCACACTTATCATAATCTCTTACAATATTTATTAACCATTCTGGACGATCCATATCGTTTCTCCCTTTTGTATATTTTAACCAACGTTTACCTTTTGGTAATACATTAGTATATAGTTTATATAACTCTTTTGGTTTTAAGTTATACTTTTGTAATTCATTTACCAATTCTATCCACTCTGGTTTCATAGATAAAAATCTATTTACCATATAATTTGAGAATGACTTCTTATCTTCTACTGAAATCTCTTCCCAATAATTAGGATTTTGAACTGTTGTTATTTGATTTATGTGGTCGAACAGACTCTTCTTTTTTACCGAAGATTTTTTCCCATTTCTTTTCCCACTCATCTTGAGTTATTCCCCTTCTTAGTTTATCACCTTTACCGGCACTAGTATTTTTACTCATCACCTTTTGGCATCATGTTATCTGGAACTTTACCACAGTTACCACAACTGAAAACTTCTATCGGTATCATAGCTTCTTGTCCGTTAGGTGACATCAGAGCTGATATTCTTCTTATAAAATATGACTTGATAAACAAATAATTACTACAGTCATCACACTTCAATGATTCAGTATCATTGATATTTATTTGTTTTTGTGGTGGTTTTATTGGTTTCAATGGTTTTGTACTCATTTTATCACTCCTAATAATTCTATTAACATTGCCATAGCATTTATTTCTTTATCTGGTACTTGTCCATCTGATAGTTCATATCTTGCTATAATCAAAATACATTCTGCTACATAACCTTTACCCCAATCATCTACCTCGTCATATAGCAATCTAAACAAATCAGCAAAGTCTGTAATCTTATTATCTAATAAAAGTTGTCTGATTTCCTTGAATCCATTTTTTTTATCTTGTGTTTTTAAAATCTTTAACAACTTTAATTTGTAATCGTTCTGTATAATACTCGTGGTGTCTAACTTCAACTTACCCTTAACCACGTTTCTCTGAGCAGCATTGATGACTCTACGGATATCAGGATAACCACTATCGATTAGAACTTTCAAGTCATTCATATCAGACATTACATTTTCTTTTAATAAGATGTCGTGTGTATGTTTTGCAACTTCTTTCTTTGATGGTGGTATTATCTGAAACGATTGACAACGAGACTGTATCGGGTCAATTATTCTTTCCACAAAATTACAAGTTAGAATGAATCTACAATGTTTAGAGAATGTCTCCATAAGATTACGAAGAGCAGCTTGTGCATTAGGTGTCACGTAATCACACTCGTCTAAGATTATAATCTTGTAATCCTTGAAACCCATCGTGGAAGCAAAGTTCTTAACCTTTGTCCTAACAGTTTCTACATTGTTTTCATCAGAAGCATTGATGTATAGATAATCACATTCTATGTTCTTGACTAGTATTTTAGCGAGAGTGGTTTTACCAGTACCGGCTTTTCCGTATAGTAAAAGGTGTGGTAAGTCTCCACTCTCAAGGTAAGCAGACACTTTATCTTTGAGATGTTCATTCCCAATGTAAGTGTCTAAGTTATTAGGCCGATACTTTTCTACCCATAATGTATTACTCAAATTTTTCTCCATATCCAAATTGGTTCACAAAATGTTTTGTCTTTTGTTTCTTCTGTTTTCTTTAAAGCTTCTTTTGTATAGTCCTCTGATTTAGCTGTTCCAGCACCACCACTATTTGGTCTTTTTGCTAGTTCCATTCCAATACAACCTTGATACTCTGAATCAGTAAATGTTGATAAGAAATTATTCATTGGATTGCATATCTCCAACCAACTCTTAGACGATTTAGAACTAGAATAAACATCTGATATGTTTACTAATAAGTATCCACCACTTTTCACAGAACACCATAAATTTTTCAAAGTCTTATGTAAGAATTGTTCATTCCACTCATTGATTTCTTTATAATTTACCCAACTTTGAGTATCATCATAACTATAACGTTCAACATTAAAATATGGTGGTGATGTAAACACCGTATCAAATGTATCTTTATATTTTGTAAAGTCTACATCTTCAGCTGGACTACAAATAAATTCTGTATTTTTCTTTGGTTCAAACATTGTTTTGTGTTTGTCATAGAACTCTGATTGTTCCTTGTATATTGGATGATTCTCTTTACGAGGATCAATACCAACATAATACTCTGATGTTTCACTTGCATAGAACCCAGCTAATCTATCTCCCCATCCCATTGAAAAGTCTAACACGTTTTTACTTTGTAACTTGTCATATAATACCTTAGACACATTTGGTTTGAACTGAGCACATATGTACTTTCTCAAACCAATCATTGTCCTAAGTACGTTACGATTTATCTTTGGTAATTTTAACGAGTAAGCTGAACCCATTAAACTAGTCATGAACTTTTCACTCTCCCAAGTTCTTTGAGGACCTGGTGAAACTGAACCATCTACTGACCATCTGTTTTTCTGTTGGAAATAATTACTAGAATTGTTACCAGCATTCAATCTTCTGAAGTATTGTTGTTTACTTTCAAAGTTTAGATTGTAAGTGTATTCAGTTCCCTCACGTGCAAACCACTCACCATCAACTAAAATATCAGTATGTTTCATACCTTTTAGTTTTAGATATTCACGGTAAGCATCCTTCTTAGATATCTCTGCATAAGGAATCTCATATGTCATAGCTACCTTTGCTAAACTTTCTTTTACGTCTTCTTTATCAAAGGTAGTTTTTATGTATTCCCATTCTTTCTCATCTATTTCAAGATAAGGCTCCATGTCATAGAACTTATCAAAATAAGAAAGATACATTAATCTACGTCTTGAACAGCAACTAGATGATAAGTAGATGTGTAATCATCTATTTTAAATGTGATACGAGATAACCCTTCACTACTAACTTCAAGTGTAGCACTTTCACATTCTTTATTAGCACTTAATACTTCTTTAAAGATATTAGCATTAAAAGATACATTATCAATATCACCAACTTTAGTAGTGGTAACTGGTATAGTTACTCTATTGGTATTAACTGAAGAATGTCCAATAACAACTTTTACATTACTACCATCGGTAATTACTGTAAAGTTATCTGTCTCACCCAATGCACCTTTACCAGCAATAAACTTATTAATGAATTGAGGTGTCACATCTATGTTCAACTCAAATTCAGGAATAGATTTTAGTGTAGGTGGTTCATTAATGACAGATGTATCAGTTAACATATAGTTTACCGAAGATGATGAATCACTTATTTTCAAAGCGATTGATTTTTCACCTGATTTTGTTAACGACAGATTAATATCTTCATCGACTACAGACATTAACTTTACAAGTTGTTCTGTATTATAGATACCAATATCAGAATCTTCGAAACTCCATTTATCCATTACCAACTCACCCAACAATGATTTATCACCAGATATGAATCTAGTAGATAACTGTTGTGAATTAGACTTACTATTAAGAACTACAGAATTTACTGTACCATTCAAATAATATTTACTTATGAAACGATTTAGTCGTTTTTTATTCATTATAACTCCTTAGTTTAATAACCATATATACATATATATATAGTAGTTTGTTTTCCCAAAATCAAAAAAATCTTTCTATTGTTTTTGTAGCATCTGTTGGTTCATCCCAACGAAGTGCTTCATAAAACATCATTATCTTTTTTTCTAAAGCTTGTTTATAAAGTTTACTTGAATTTATATTGTCTCTGATAAACTTCATTATCTCTGGTGGATCTTCATATCCCTTATAAGCAACAGTATCAAGTCCTAGACTATTATTCTTCAAATACACCCATTTTATCTTACTACCATTAGATATTTTTTCGTATCTCTTGTCTTGATTGTAGTGTTTTAGTAAGTCATTATAAGCTATAGCAGACTTAACATGAATTGGTGTTCCTTTTTTATATGGTGCAAATCCTTTCCTATCTTTATCAATATACTTTTCTATGTTCTTTACACCTGTTGGTACAGCTATTTTATCTACATCCATTAATTTCATACTATTTTTGAAATTAAGAATAAACTTATCTAACTTGTCTTTAGGAACATCCATTAAAATATCTTCCAAGAGTTTACTTAACATATCTCTCATAGCAGTTGGGAAACTAGAACGAACTGTATCTAATCCCTTGACCATCATCTTGTTTACCTTTTTACCATTGTCATTAATAATCTTTAAACCATATCTTTTCTTGGTAACAAATAATCCACTCTTTGCAATAACCTCTTGTTTAATATCAAACCTATGTTTGTCTATGTTACAAAACTTCTTAGCAAAGTAATCGTAACTATTATTAAGATATAACTGAACCTCATCAGCTATTTCTAATATAGCCTTTGACATCTTATCTTCATCTCTAATATTTAATGTTGGAAATCTTTTCTTTACTATTGGTGTTGCTGAATAGAAAACTGAATCCGTATCAATATAAATACAATGGTCTTTAGTATCACCAAGTTCTCTATTATAAAAACTATTAGATATCTTTTTAGTAAACTTAATTAAAGCTTGACCTGTGTATGTAACTGCTTCAGCATTATCCAAATCATAAAACCTAAATGATGGTAAACCCAATACACCATATAATGAATTTAGTAGAATTTTTTGTAGATATTGTCTTCTATCAAAATAATTTGATTTATCTTTTTCACCTTGTTCATGAAATTTTTTAGATAGTTTTCTATACTCAACCCTTTCATCAAACCATTTATGTAATAGAGCTGGTAACAACCCATCTTTATCTGAACGGTACATAACACCGTTGGAAGCAACACCTACATCACGACCATCTAGGAAATTACCTAATTCTTTCTCGGTAAACTTACCCATCTCCTTACCACTTTGTTCTATAGTGTAAGTCTTTTTGTTACTTTTAGATATAAACTCTTGTGGATTCCATCCAATAATTTTTCCTATCTTTGTCTCTGGTGAAATATTCAAAGACATAATACATGATGGATACATGGATGTAATATCTAAATCATATACCCAATTATGTTTACCCCTTTGTGGATCTTGTACATAAGCACCTACGAATTTATCATTGGAAAGCATTTTTGGTCGTTTAGGTTTATTTGGTGCAACAATATCTTTCTTCTTGAGGTATGTTAGTATTGCACCCTCTAGATATCTAGAACTCATAAACACATCTTCATATGGACAATGACCAAGATGAGCTATACCTCGTGCAATCTCTATGAAATCCAATTTCTCATCTAATTTTTTAACTAGTTTTACATCTTGTAAGTTATACTCAACAAACTTATCTAAATCATTTTCATATAAATCATTGAGTGTACCCTCGTAAGCTACTTTCTTTTCACCCACTTCAAAATCACCAATAGCATCTAATCGATATGATGAACGTTGACTAAAGGTAAATTTTTTGTACAGTTGTAGATAGTCTAATGTACTAACTCCAGCTATCTTATATTTACCAGTACCAAAATCACTCCATTGTATATTCTGAATTGGTGATAGAATATTCGCAACATTCTTACCGACTACTTGACAAGCTCTATTATAAAGATATGGTATATCAAAAAACTCTACATTCCAACCTGTTAAAATGGTTGGTTTTATTTCTAAATATTTCATGAAAAAAGAATTAAGTAAGTCATACTCATCTTCAAATGATACTACAATTTCATTACCATTTAATGTAGTTCTAGTCTTACCTAATTTTAGTTTATCATTAGTGTCTAGTACATAACAAAAATATTCATCTGTTCGTGGATCGTTAAACCCTATAGCTGTTATTTTATTATTAGCTTTTACTACATCAGGAAACCCATCAGTAACTTCCACCTCAATATCAAATATCATTGTACGGTGGTTGGTAGATACATCGTCTGAGTTGGTATAGTTATCTACCAACACTCTTATTTCTGGATTTACATCAGACTCAAATAAATCTGATTGTTCTTTTTCCCACTTCGTAATTCTCTTTAATCTATCTCCATGTAGAGATATGTAAGTTCCAGCTTTACTTTTCGTATATGCATACTTCTTATAACGAAATGTTTGGTGACCGAATTTATCATCCCAAACATGCATTGTGTTTAATCTTCTATCGTAAAATATGTTTTGATACAACTATATTATTTCCCAATTTATCATGTGTAAATATAACAACAAAAACCTATACAAGTCAAGGCTTTTTTTAATAAAAAGGGGGATATATTTCAATCCCCCAAATTACTTTAGAAATTGACAGCAAGTCCTAAGTTGAAGTGTCTTGGAGAACCAAGAAATACTTCAGCGTTATGGGGAGCGTGAACTTTGTCACCGAACCCATTATACTGACTGTTGTCAACAGCGTCTTGAACATAAACTGCATCAAGAACGTTAAACATATGACCACTAAGAGTCATATCTAAACCACCAATCTCTGGTAGTTTGTAAGATAGATGTAAGTCTAACTTGCCATAAGATGGAGTTTTCCATACTTGTGCTCTGTCAGCATCACCATCAACCTCACGAGAATCAGGACTCCAATCTGAATAGTGGTTATCATACCACTTATAAAGACCTTGTATTCTTAATCCATCGATAGGTTTAATAGTTAATCCACCAACATAAGCAGTTTGTGGCATGTCACCAACCATTAGACCATTAAGAGCATATTCATACTCTGTAGATGTTTGTCCAATGATTTGGTTGTCATCGTTATATTCCATCTCTGTATAGTCACCTTTAGCGTCTCCATCGAAATACCAATCACCAACACTAACTACTATATCTAAGTCAACCATTTCGTGAAGAGCAACTTTCGTTTCTACTTCTACTCCACTATGACTTTGATTTACACCAGTTAGATAAATGATATCAGTATCACCTGAATCACCTTGACCTGTGTTTACAGATTTTGTAAGGTTTCTATCTTTCCATTGAGTATTGTAGTAACTACCCTTAATGGATACTAAACCACTATTATACTCACCACCGATTTCCATTGATGTGAACTTCTCATTATCAGGATCTGTAGATACAGTTCCATCATAAGAAATTACATTATCAAGGATTGGCGGTTTCTGAACATATCCAAGATTAGCGAATGCAGATAATCTATCGTCAAGATTATATCTACCACCACCTTTTACTTGGAAAGATGTTATAGCGTCTGCTTCAACAAGTTCTTTCTCTACGGAGAAATGGTCTTGATATGTATAACCAATGGTTGAAATACCACCCATACCATAAAGATTGAACTTATCAGCATCATACTTACCTTGTAAGAAAGCACCGAACCAATCGACAGTTGTTTCATTGTGATAAGCAATCTCATCACCTAATCTAACAACTTTTCCATCAGGAGCATTCTTATCAGCAAAGTCTACATAGTAGTCTCCACCAAGTAAGTCACGAACTTCTCTAGCGTGTTCTATACCAGCAGTTCTCCAATCAATACCAACTTGAATTTCAAGAGCGTCTGATACATCATAGTTTAACTTTGAGATTAAACCATAAGTATCTTGTCTATTGATTGAATTACGAAGAATACCAGTAGAACGATTTTCGGTATCAGAGAAAGCAGAATCTACATTAGCAGAGTTCTGTGCAATTTCTCCATCCCAATCCCAAGTCCAAGGTGAAGATGCATACCATCTTTCTCCCTCAACTGCAGGTTTTCTACTGACACTTCCGTAAGTACCAGTTCCACCACCTGAACCACCAGACCAATAAGCAACAGAACTTAGTCTCATGTCGTCATTGATATCATAAAAATGGTTTAGGTTTACAAGTGGTTTATGAAAGAAGTTTTCTCTTTCATTTAGGAAGTCGGGACTAAATCTGTCTGATGTTTTATCTCCATACATATACCAATACTGTTTTCCTTTGTAATCGGAACTTATTGGTGCTACGTTTTGGTTATAAAACCTACCAGCTTCAGTTTCAAACTTCTCACCCGCAACATAAGCTGAATCATTGTATCCATCGATACTTCCAGCTAAGTCTTGAGAGTAAGTTGCTATATTCTGTTTGTACAGGTTTTGTCCGTGCCTTTGTGGGGCACCAATTGCATATAACTCAAATCTTTGTTTATCTGATACAGCATAAGATGTACCTAAATAATAAGCCCAAGCGTCTGTCCAAGTTCCATCAATAAAACCATCACCAGTTTTACGAACTATCGTTCCACTTATTGCTAACTTATCATTTATTAGACCTGAGTTATAATTCAAGGTGGTTTTTAGAAACCCACCCTCACCGATTTCCTGTTTGAACTTCCCACCTTTTTCGTGAGATGAAGGATCGGTAATGATATTCATTGTTCCACCAATCGATGGTGTTGCTAGATTGACGGCTGATAGTCCTCTTTGCATCTGAATTGAGGAAGTAGCATCACCTACTCCATCCCAATTAGACCAATAGACCCATCCGTTCTCCATATCATTCTGGGGAACTCCGTTAATCATAACAGCAACATTACGTTGGTTGAAACCACGAACATTGATACGGGCATCACCCGCACCACCACCTTGATTTGTAGCATATACACTTGGCGTAGTATTCAGAATCATTGGAATATCTTGACTACCAAGTCTGATTTCCATTTCAGCTTTATCTATCGTTGTGTAAGCTACAGGTGTTGTTTCATCTGCTCTTGAAGCTAATACCTCAAGTGCTGTGAGAGCAACAACATCAGTTTCTAAATTGAAACTAACACTCCCAACTATATCTCCAACTTCTACACTTTTAGTTGATGAGATATAACCGATGTATGAAGCAGTAATATCAAAAGTACCAGCACCCGTTTCGATTACGAATTTACCTTCAGCATCTGTGACGCCTCCAATGTCTGTACCTTCTATTATTACATTTGCTCCAACAAGTGGTTCTTCTTCACTTCCAACGAAACCAGTTACGGCTTGTCCAAAGACAATGCTTACTGATAACATTAGAAATGTGATGAGATTACGATATGTCATAATCTGTCTCCTTGCTTTTGTTTATGAATAGACACATTTTTATACAGGTGTGTACCGTGCCTGTCCGCGATTTTAATTTGCATATTCTTGATCGTCATTATCACCAGTTGTTGGTATTATTTCTACATCACAAAAATCACCATCGCAGAATTTCTCTACATTTGCTTCTTCTTTATGTATCACACCAAATGAAAGCTTTCCTAACCCACCCATCTGTTTATTATATTCACTTTCATCTATTGCTTCATACGGCATTTGTTGATAAGCACCATAATCATGCCTTGGTAATAAACTAATACCTTTTAGATGATATTGAAAGTAATTCAGACAAGGAGCAATTTGATTTGCTTCTGTTTCTGGATCAAATGTTACTGTACAACTTACTTGATTATCAGCCCAGTGTCTTTGTAAGAAAGCGGCTAAACCGAATTGTTCCCAAATCGAAAGTTCAGCCGCTGTCCTAATCCCCTCACCTACATCTACAGGTATTTCTACAACCATTGTTGTATCTTCTGAACCAAAAGCGGGCTCTACTTTGTAGTTAGCCTTTCTTAGAGGTTCTAATAGTTCTGAATGTTTTGAAACCCTTATTCTTCTTATATAAAATCTACTTTCAGGATAATGTAAACCTGGCGTAGCACCAGCCAATAATGAAACAGTACCTGATGGTTTTACTGAAGTAGTTTTGATTGACTTTGGTACAGCAAACCAATCAGAGTACATACCATCCCATTCCTGTATAACATCGTAGCCATTATTTAGCCAACTTTTTAGTTCATCAAGACCTCTATGAGTAATGAATTGAGCAACACCACTTACACTACATCCAATTCTTCTATTACGAAGCATAACTCTATTAGTTTCTGACCAATGAGTTCTTCCTAATGTAACTGTTTTAGCATAAAGATAAGCATACTTTAGAGTTCTCGCATAATCTTCGAAGTCATCATGATTATCAGGAAAAGTTTCTACTAAGCAACATAGTTCATATGATTCTAATGATTGTTCCAAACAAGGATTACCACCCATAACTCTGTGGTCTTTATTATCACCACCATTTTTCATACGAGAGTATTGTCTCATATTATCTAACCACGCAAATCCAGGCTCACCATTATCCACAATTCGTTCGGCAGCGGCAGTATAATCCATACCCAATTCTGCGAATATACTATTATTAGATGTCCATCCATATTGCTCCCTATGTGGGTTTACTTTATAATTTTTCAAATCCAAATACTCTTCTGAATCCGCGTCTCCGAATACAATCTCAGCAGTTCTTCTAACATTACCTGCAACAACACATTTACCAATCAGATTCATTATATCTACGATTGTTGTGATTGTAATTGGTTCTCCACTATTCTTTTCTAATATTTTTGATATTTCTATGTGAACTTCTTCAAGTGGTTCATATCCACTAGCAACACCACCGAATCCACTTATCGGTTCACCAGCACCTCTTATTTTTGAATAATCAAATTTTACAGAAGCAGTTCCATGAAAGTAACTTTCCAACAAAAGACTAAGAGACTCAACCCAGCCCTCACGTGTATCTGGTATTTCAAAGACTTGTTCGTCTTTGTTCTTATCTACCCCTTTTACTATAATCTCACCAGCGCCCTTTGTATCGAATCCTACGCCAACACCTAACATACTTGCGTCCATAAGGAAACAGAAAGGTTTAGCGTAATCTTCTTTGATTGTTTTTGTTGATACAAAAGCACAATTGTTGAGGGCGGCGTATAATCCCTTTTTTTCTGTGATGGGAGTTCCCATAGCCCACAGACCGCGTCCAGGGGGCAAAAACTTCATAGTAAAAATACGCTCATACATATCTTGAGCACTTTTTTGAGCTTGCCACGCATTCCACCCTAATTGATGTGATTCAATATGATTCTTTTGCATAGAGTAAGTTCCCTCTACGACTCTTTGTACAGTTTCCCACCATCTTTCATTCTTTCCATCTTCTTTGATTCTTGAGTAGGTTCTCATATAAACTAATTCACCCAAACCATTAAAACCAAAAGGAGCTTTTTTCCTTTTATACTTACTTATAAAATTTTCCGACAACTTAAATTTTTCCATTTTACCCCTTTACTCCTTGTAAACTTATTTTCTTAACAATCATAATTATAATATATATCAACTTATATTACTCAAAACCATTTAAATCTTTGTATTTTTGAGATAAAGTTTTCCTTAGATATTCTTCACTGTTATCCATCTTTGCTTGTGTGTCTTTTCCACCGACAGTAGACGATTCATATACTTGTATGTTGCCTGTATTCGTATTAATTTCAGCAGGAAATGTTATACCATCTACACCAAATCTATTTTTGATTACATGCACCCTACCAGTATTAGCAATCTTATCCTCTACCTTACGACTAACCGACATAACAAAGTCTGCTGTCATAACCTTACTATAATCCTCTGATACTTTACTAGCATCAATTACTTCTTCTTCCAGTGAACTACGATTAGCCTGTGATGCTGTCCATATTGGAATATCAAATTCACCTGCCATACCACGAAGATTTTCATAAGTTTCACCAGTAGCGTGTCTCTTCTCTTTATAGAATGTGGTTGGTTTTAGAATATCAGCATAATCAACTATAACAACATCAGGTTTGATTTCCTGTATTTCCATTTGTTTCAGATGAGCAGCCAGAGTATTTACTGAAGCAGAACGAGTTGGGTAATATTTGATAATCAACTTACCATCTAACCCATCAATAACTTTCTGTACATCATCTTGATAGTATTTTATATTAGCAGTTGGTGTACCACTAAATACTGTATCGTATCTTAGTCCAACGTAAGCCTCATTCAATTCTAATGTATAATGAACTACAGTCTTACCCTGCTTTACTAAATGTGCAGCTAGTGATTGTAAACACCAAGTCTTACCGATACCAGCAGGAGCAACCAATACTCCCAACTCACCACCAGCTAATCCACCATCCATTACATTGGTTATTGAATCCCAAGGTGTAGGTAAAGTATTCCTTACCGATGATGTAAGTCTCTCTTCTAATGAAATAATATAATCATGACCTAAGTCTCTTTCACTACCAGCTTTCATAGCAGCATCAATTAGAACTTTTATATCATCATATTTCTTTTGTTCTAATAAGTCTACCGATTGCATAATTGATTCTTTGATAACTTGATTCTTACAGAAACCCAATGTTTCTTGTTTTACAAACTCTAAGTCTGTAGCTTCTATATTTCTCCAAGCATCCTTTAGATTTTCTACAACAGATACTTTTAGAATTTGGTCATCCATTTGATTGATTTTTATTTTTAGAACTTCCAATGTAGGAGCCTTTCTAAACTCCATAAAGTACTTAGCTATTTCTTTTGTCAGCCATTTATTAGCATCAGAATCGAAGAACTCTGGTTCTAATATGTCATTTATTGTTTGTATAAACTTATTGTCTGATAAAAGTGATGATATTATTTTGGCCTGAAAGGAAGGACCAAAGGAATTAAAATTTTCACTCGCCATATAATTCTTTTATTTGTTTTTCTTTTATTTGCATTTGTCTTTTTTTACGATAGCGTTCTCTAGCTTTTGCCTGAAGAACTGCTCTATTTTTTTTGTAGTAAGCCATAGACCATTTTCTCTGAGCCTCTTTCTTTTCTTCTTCTGAGTTATACTTTTTATTTCTTCCCATTAGATTTTCCAGCCATTTCATTTAGCTTACCAAAGCATTGAACTAACCAACTATCCATATTTGGTAATGTGGCAAATAACCTATCTTCAATAAAACTTTTCTGAAACTTTAGTTTATTGAGTCTATTTATTTTTCCTCTAACCTTGTCTATGATTTTAGTTTTAGCAGACATACTAATATCCACTTCGTCTAACTGCATCAATGTATAGTTTCTATTCAATAACTCCTCATTCTCTTTGAGTTTTTCATCTTCACCGATTACATCCTCTATAGTAAGTATCTTATCTTCGAGTAAAAGTGGAATCTTTTTTTGAATAGTTTTCAAACCCCATCCACGAACTCCATCTATGTTATCAGACTTGTCACCATCTATTGCTCTGAATACAGCAAAGTTATGTGATGGTATCCCATAGTCCTCTAAAACTTTAGGAGGATCATACATCTTCTTTTTCGTAGGAGACCAAACAGATACTCTATGATTTACTAGCTGAAGAAAGTCTTTGTCTGTAGACATTAGAACTATCTTTGATTGCGTTAGAAGCTGCTTAGTTACATAAGCCATTGTGTCGTCAGCTTCTATACCACCTATAGTAATAGTAGTTACTGGTAAAAATTCTAAGTACTCTACTACTCTAGTAATCTGAAGAAGCATTGATTGATGTTCATCTTCTTTATTGTTGAAGTCGTATGTCCTGTTCAATCTCTTAGACATATTTCTACCAGCTTTATACTCTGGAAATAACTTCTTTCGACGGTTAGACCCACCTTTACCATCAAATACTATAATGGTTCTGGTAGGTCTAATTGTCTTGATAGCATATCCGACTGACCTTAGAAAACCAACTATTCCCCCAACATGAGCGCCGTCATCATTGAGAGTTGGTATAGCACTAAAACATCTTATGAATGTATTTAGTCCATCTATAACCAATACCTTATCATCAGGATTTTCTGACTCTGTATTGCCACCATTCTTTTTTATTTCTTCAAGTATCGATAAGTATCGAGCATTAGTCACCTAAAACCTCTTCCGTTATTTCTACTTCATCGATACCTAAATCAGCTTTGGTGTATTTCAGTATGACTTTATCACAAATCAATTTGTAACAATAGTCTTTGAAATCTTCATCTTCTAACTTTTCAGACCAATCTTTGGATTGAAACTTTATCTCTTCTCCATTATGGTCTTTCATAGTATACCAAGCACCACCAACTTTTACTAACTTATGTTCTTTTAGAACATGCAACCAACTACCCTCATCATCTACACCACTTTCAAAGTAGAGTGGAAACTCTGCTTTTCTAAGTGGAGGACCCAAACGATTTTTGATTACTTGTGCCAGAATAGTCATACCAATAACATTCTTTTTGGTATCTTTTATCTGACCTTTATTCTTCAGACGAACACGAGTTGATGCGTGAAATGGAAGAGCCTTACCACCTGATGTGGTATAAGGATCACCAAACATAGCACCTAATTTTACCCTCAATTGATTAGTAAATACCAAAGCAACTCTTTGTCTACCAATCATCTGAGTAATCTTTCTCATAGCCTTTGATATGATAATAGCCTTTGAAGTAGCCCAACCATCTTTATCAAAGTCAGCATCTAATTCCACTTTCGTAGAAGCAGCTGCTAATGAATCAACTAAGATTGTTACTAACCTATCTTTATCTGATTCTCTTACTTTTGTTACAATCTCTTCGATAGCCTCAAAGACATCTTCGATAGTTTCTAAATGTAGATACAACATATTGTTTATATCGACACCTATAACTTGTAGAAAATCTTCACTTACTGCTGTCTCTGTATCTATATAAACAGCGACACCACCTTTCTTTTGAGTCTCTGAAAGTAGGTGAGCACCCACTAATGATTTACCACTACTCTCCAATCCATTCAGTTCTGTAATCCTACCAACTGCAATACCACCATTAGGGCGATTTGAAATTGCTAAGTCTAACATTGTTGAACCTGTTGAAATGAACTCTTTGATATCTGTTGGTGTTTCTTGTGCGCCATCTAAAAAATAAGCAACCTTATAATCTTTGAATTTCTTATTTAAAGAGTCGGCAAGAACCCCAGCTAAATCGTCTTTAACTGACATATATTTCTCCTATTAGATAGTGGGTGTGTCCGGCTTTGTTGTCTACGGAGTGTTCCTCTATTAGACTTACACACTCGGTTTTATTAGTGTTGGCTTCAACACCCACTACACTTTATTTACTTATTGAATAACTCATCAAATGCAGCACTAGCATCTTCAACTTTTGCTGTTTCAGCTACTACTGACGAAGCTTCAGTCTGAGTTCCACTCTCGGTTGATGTATCATCTGGATTCAACCAAGTGTTAAGAACATCTGTTAGCTCCTCATAAGATAATTCCTGATATAATTCAGTAATGTCTTTTTGGTTTTCTAAGAGATTTTCCAATTGTGCTTTATCCTCTACGATAGGATTCTGATTAGGTTTAACACGAATGGTAGTCTTAGGAAAAGAAGCACCACTTTCTTCAGCAGTAATAAACTCTACTGATACATCACGACCACTAACAGCGTCTGTGATATCACCATAGTCTGGATCTGCTATTACAGAAAGTAATTCTTGATAGACCGTCTTACCAAATCCCCAAAAACGAACACCTTGAGTCTCTTCACCTCTAACAATAACAGGAGCAAAAGTTCTCATCTTGGCTTCTAACTTACGAGCCATCTGATACTCTTCTCTGTTTCCACTTGTTTTTAGTTTCTGAGCAAACTCTTCAATTGGGTCTGGACGACCAAAAGAGATTGGTGATAAATAGGTTTTGTTATTCAAACCAAAATGAAAAAACAATTCAATGAAAGGATTATCCTTATTA
>Ga0209308_10000472_pt1 | contig 40988 bp, 23 predicted proteins | sample COGITO_mtgs_1204_3_FD_184806 | JGI IMG/M metagenome (GOLD analysis project Ga0209308, IMG submission 184806) | Pelagic marine microbial communities from North Sea - COGITO_mtgs_120405 (SPAdes) (version 2) | ecosystem: Environmental > Aquatic > Marine > Epipelagic ... | reverse complement strand
GTTGTTGCTGTCAGCTGTGTTGGACACCACGTTTCCTTGTTGTTGCAGCTGTCAGCTGTGTTTTTCACACCACACAACAATTCTGAACAACAACAACAACAACAACAACAACAACAACAACAACAACAACGACGACGAGTTGGACGACACAAAATGTCTGTCGTCTGACTACCGCGTGAACCCCTCAAAAAGAGAAGAAGAAGAAGAAGAAGAAGAACGAGACAAAATGACGACGGTGGGAGGAGGACAACAATTCGTTCGAGTGGATTTTACAAACATCCGACCGAAAGAGAAAAAAGAGAGTTTTGTGGACGAGAGATTTCACGGATGTTTATCATCAACAACGACAACTCCGCGGTTAAACCAAGAAAACGACGACGACGACGACGAAGAAAGAAATCAAATCATGTGCAGAAGATGCGCTGCTACTGCGGCTACGAGTAGTAGTTCTGTTACGGAGAACAAAGAAGTGCACGAATTGAAAGCAATCGTGCTGAAGAACGTGCTCTCGAGCGAGGAGTGTCGAGAGTTGATCGAAGGCATCGAAAAGAGGACAGATCGCGGGTATTCGTTTTGGAGCAGCGACGATACATCAGCTACTTCCCGTATTAATGATTCAAAGTCGTCGTCGACGTCTATGTTTAGAAACTCGGATACGGTGGAAGTTCGATCGAAAGAGATTGCGGAAAATTTATGGAAGCGCGTGAGAAAGTTCATCTTGGACGAAGAGCTCGTCATCGACGAAGATCATCCGTTACACGAGAGCGGTTTGGAAGGTAAATGGAAGGCCAACGGAATTAACGACCATTTATTGTTCAATAAGTACGTAGGAAAAGGACATTTCAGCCCGCACACGGACGGCGCGACCGTGGAGAGTTTCAACCGTCGATCGTTTTATAGCGTGTTGGTATATTTGAACACGTGCAAAGAAGGCGGGGAGACGAGTCTGTTTTATAATCAGCCGAAAGAGAGTTCGTTGTCGCACTTTGACGTGGACGAGCAATCTAGATATCGTTGGCCGAAAGATTGGATCGGAGATGCGGCGAAATGCGAGAGAGGAAGCGTGTTGATATTTAGGCAAGAGATTGTGCACGAAGGCGCGCCGGTTGGTGAAAACGCATTGAAAATAATCATCAGAACGGACGTGATGTACGAAAGAGTGGAGAAGAAGTGCAACGACGAAAACGGACGACGAGCGTACGATTTACACAAACGAGCGCAAAACGAAGAAAGCGAAGGGCATTGGGGAAAGGCGATCGAGTTGTTGAAGCAGTGCAGGAAAGTCTGCCCAGAATATGCCGATTTAGTTAGAATTTAGAATTTAGGTGAATGTAAGCAAAGATTCAGACAAGCAAGCGTACTGTACCTAGTATGTTGTGCTGTATTTCTACTTCTATTTAATTACTACTTTCTATCACTACTGCGCTACTCATCACTCCTTTCTACTCGAAGGTTTTCTTTTTACCTTCGAACGGAATCGTGCCGCCACCCCACGCATCTTGATCTAGCTTCAACTTTGCAGTCCACGAGGGGTGTAACGGTTTCTCGTCATCACCTGGTGTTGTTGATTGCATTTTGACTTTATACTCTCTCTTTTGAGTGCTCGTGGCCGCGTGCTTTCTACGATCGCCACCGTCGTTATCAAACACAACTTTCTTACCTTTCCCGTTGTTGTCTAGAGGAATAATCATCGGCTTTTTTGCATCCATTCGCTTAGCTTTCCACGAGGGATGCATAGATTTGAGATCCTCTTCGGCTTTCCGTTGCTCTTCCTCGACTTTTTCTTGCTCAGCGATGACGTGTTTTGCGCTTCTGCCGTACTGTTGCTCGGCCAGTAGTCTACGTTGCCTTTGGCCCATTCTCGCTTTTTGCTTCTTCTTCTTTGGCGGCGGTAACGGCGCCGATTTCAACGGGTCGTCGTCGTCATCATCGTCGTTCTCATCATCGATATTCTTCTTCCGTTTCTTCTTCTTCTTCTTCTTCTCTTTCGCTTCTTCTCTTGCTTCGCGCATGGCTTGTCTCGTTTCTTCTGAAAGCGACAGACTATCGTCGCTCTCCTCGCCGCCGCTCGAAGAAAATTTTTTCTCGTCATCCTCCTCGGACTCCTCGGATTCTGATCTTGACGACTCCGAATCGCCTCTGTTTGTATTATCGTTACTATTGCCGTTACCATTTTTCTTCTTCTTCTTCTTCTCTTCTTCCTCCGCTCGTCTCTTCGCCGCTTCTTCCTTCTTTTTCTTTTTCTTCTCCAGCCTCTCCTCGCTTCGTTTTCGCGCCTCTTCGATTTGCGTCGCACGCGTTTGCACCAACAGGATCCTCGCTTTCAAACTCTCCATCTCTTCTTTCACGCAGTTGGCGTGCGCGATGCGTCGAGCGACGACTTCTTTTGCTCTCTGCAAATCTTCATTTCCTCCTTCTTTTGAGGAGGACAGCCGCGATGACGCCGGCGGCGGTAAAATCCCGCCTTCTCCTTTCCCTCCTCCTCCTTTTTCTACTTCGTCTTCTCCTTTCGCTTCCCGAAAGCAGTCGTTCGCTAACTTCTTCGCGACGAATTCCAAGTCCTCCACAGAGAGCGTCTTTGCCGCCTGTAACTGCTTTTCCGTCGCTTTCTTCTCCGACGACGACAACTTTTTCGTATTCTTACTGCTGTTGTTGTTGTTGTTGTTGTTGTTCTTATTGTTCTTCTTCTCATCATGCATCGTCACGCGTCGTTTCAGTTTCCCGACTTCAAAGTTGAGCGCTTTCTTCAGTTGTTTCTTCAAGCATTTCACGCCGTGAAAGCACTTCTTTTCCTGTTCTTTTTTTAATAAGATCTCCTTGTTTGTCTCCTCTTCCCCGTCGTTGTTGTTTTTCTTCTTTTTCCATTTTGGCGGCCGCCAGGAAGAAGGAACAACGACAGGATGCATCTCGTGTATACTGCGTGTGTTTGTGCTCTTTGTCTTCTTCTTCTTCTTGACTACTACCTTCTTCTTCTTCTTCTTCTCGATGTGCAAACAAAAAACAAAGGGGGGTGGTCTTTTTTGACGGCGGGGAAAAGAGTCTGTGTGTTGTTCTTCTGTTCTTCTGTTGTTCTCTTCAATCAAAAATCAAAAAAACGCTTCAATTTTTGTTTTTTCAAAAACACATAATCTACACGCAATACACACTCTCTTTTTGCGTATTGTATCCGCGAGAAACCTTCTTCTGTCTTCTGAGCGCGACACTGCTTCTGGTATATACGCGCATAAAGAGGTGCGCGCGTTGTGAATCTCTTTCTTTCTTTCACTCGTGTCGCCAGGAAGCGTTTAAAGCGCATTTTTTTTTAATCTCGCATGTGGACGACGAATTCTTCTTTTGCGTTTGAAACAAGAAAACGACGCGCGCGTCGTGATGGGAAGTGACAAATCTCTTTTCTTTATCCCTCCTCGTCGTTCTCGTGAAACAAAACATGCTCGGACGCACACGCACGCGCACACGCACAGGTAGCATCAACAACCAAGCATGGCTAAAATCACCGATTTGGACAAACCGTCGGAGAAAAAAAAGAAATCTTCTTCGTCCAAAAAAAATTCCCTCAAAGAGCACATCGAGGATGAGGACGAGGAGAATAAAATCGACACGACGCACCTCTACGCGGATAATTTAAACGGTGATGTGTATACGGAGACGAACGCGAATCCGAAAGCGAAAGTGCACTCCACGGAGTGGATGAAAATCTTACACGGCGACCCGGTTGAGATTAATCCGTCGTTAGGTCAGGGGATGAAAATCATGACCGTCGCCGAGTGGACTTCGAGGTGGAAACAAAACGACCGGTTTCCGGATTGCCTCGCTTGCGGAAGCACAAACACGAAAGAACACCACTTCACGCAAACGTGGTGCAGAGGTAAAAAAAAGTTTGAATCGGAAACGATTTGTATGGATTGTCACATGTGGAGTTGGAGATCTTACGTGGATCCAGATTTCTTGACGCCGGAAGAGTTCGATAAGATTCGCTGGGAAAAGATGGTGAAAGAAAACGAGGAAGCCAGAAAGTTGGCGAGAGCGAAGAAGAATTGAAGAAAAAAAGATAATTAAAAGAGAGTCCATAATACTCATCCAATCGTCGTCGTCGTCGACGACGCCGTCGTCGACGCCGTCACACAAAGTACTTCAACCGACGTACAGTTTTTAATATATATTTTTACAACGCGATACTATCGGTAACTAGAAAACTAGACATGGTTTTACTTTCTTGCTCTCAACGCGTTATCTTTCTTAATCTTCGCTCTTCTCACCAATTTCCTCCACTTCCTCATTTCTTCCCAAGTAAAAGCGTCTCCCCAATCCGAATTTTCTCCGTGCTCGCTGCAATACTCTTCTTTTCGTTTCTCGTAATCCGATATTTTCAACTGCGGCTTCGCTAGCTCCCACAACCAGTCCGGATATTCCTCGTCCGGTAAAAGTTTCGGGTCTTCGCCGGTTTTGAAGTAGTTCGCTCCGGTGCAGTGCGTTAAAGACATCCCTCCTTCTTTGTTATTCGATGAACCTCCTTTTTTCTCGTCGTTCGTTTCAGAGGATGTGCTCGCTTTCCCTTTCCCGCCTCCTTTCGCGAACTGTAAAGGGTTCGTTCTCGAGTTGAAAAATTGCCTCTGAATCTGAATGTTGTTGCTAAAACTATTTTCCCGAATATTATTATTATTACTACCAATGGTGTTGTGTATCGTTGTCGTCCAGGACAACACGGGAGAGGAAGAACACGAAAAACTCCGATCTCCTTGGGATCCTTTCAGGAATCCTTTCCCGTCGTAAAAACGAGTGGTATTAAAGTCGTTCTTCTCGTCGTTCGCACGAGTCGTACTCGCATTCGAAGAAAAAAAGGGTCGCCGTCCTCCACCTCTCCTCGCTTCAAAAACAGAAGCCGCAGAAGAAGAAGAAGAAGAAGAAGAAGAAGAAGAAGAAGAAGTGGATGCAGATGCAGCAGAAGAACGGAGTAAAGATTGCCCCACGATCCGTCCTCCTCTTCGGCATCCTTCTCGCGTCGTCGTCATTCTTCTTTCTTTTCTTTTATTGTGTTTAGCGTGCGCTATGTAATATAACGACGAAAAATTGCTCGCGAAAAATTCTCGAAAAAACGATTCGCTCTTTTTAAAAAACATCAAAAACTCGCATTTGTTCTCACTTTTGTGCGTCGTGTGTCTTTCTTAGAACGAAGAAGATACACACTTTACATTTTCGATAGAAGAGCATTCAATCGAGTTCGAGTTCGTTCGCTTGGAGATCGGCGGTCTTCCTCTCTTCCTCTTCTTCTTCTTCTTCTTCTTCTTCGCGCATATACTAAAACTATATAAATGTCTGAGGCGTTGGAAAAGGACATCGAAATGGGCGATAAAAATAGCATTAGTATGATGACGACGACGACGACAAAACCAGGCGCGCCAACGCACCCACCACCATCACGCGATACAAACTTTCCACCCAGTGCTGCGAATAAATCCAAGTCTCGTTTAGAACGGACGGATACGACGCACATGAACATGACCCATATTAAATACGAGAAAAATCCATTCATCACGTGGAAAGCGATGGTGTTTAACTTGATTTCCAGCCTGTTCGGGGTTATGTTTTTAGCGATCACGTGCGCGGCGTACCCGATATACGCGTTTGCTATTCCCAGACAAGTGTGGGCGTTTCTCGGAGAGAAAGGGTTCGGGATTATATATTACATCTTTGCAAACTCGAGCATTTTACGGTACATCCACTTGCGTTCGATTGCGAAGAAACACGAAAACGACAACGGGGACGTGTTGAGAAGCATACACTCGTTCACGCAAACAGAAATGCTTTCGTCTGCCGCGGTAATTCCAATTCCGTTTTTATCGGATAATTACTCGTATTTGATCGTAGATAGGCAGTCGAAGACGGCGGCGGTGGTGGATCCATCGGATCCCATTAGCGCGTTGGGGGTAGCGCAAAGAGTTGGCGTGGAGTTGAAGATGATTTTGTGCACACACAAACATCATGACCACGCGGGAGGAAACGTGCGATTAAAAGAGTTGATGAAGAATGAAAATTTACCGGTGTACGCGCACAAGATGGATAATTGCCACGGGGCTACCCACTTTGTCGAGCACGGCGACGTTATTCGATTAGGAGAGGACGTGGCGTTGAGCGTGATACATTTGCCGTGTCACACGAAAGGACACATAGCATTCGCGTTGCATAAGAAAGGAAGTAAAAACGTGGAATCGTCTGATGAGAGCACCGTAGAGGCTTTATTTTGCGGAGATGTCATTTTGAATGGGGGCGTTGGTGCGTTTTTTGAAGGTCGCGCGAAAGAATGCGCGTCAAATTTACACAAGACTTTACAAAACGTTCCAGATTCGTGTCTCATATTTTCCGGGCACGAGTACATGACAATGAATCTACGGTTTGCAGCGTACTTGGACGACGACGACGATTTTACCAGATTAGTTTTGAACACGATAGTGCTTGCGAGGAACAGATCTTTAGCCACGCAACCGAGTTCGATGAAAGTCGAGCGGTTTGCGAATCCGTTTTTCCGCATTCGAGAACGGGCGTACGCCGGGCGCCTTTTGCTATTGAGACAAAAGTTGCAGAGAGAAGCAAAACGGCCGTGGTGGCGACGATACGTGCCGGAAAATAGAAATAGAATTGGGTATTACAAAGAGTTGAAGAGTGAATCGATTTTGTTGGACAAAATTCAAAGAGAAGAAAACGCTTACAACAATAACAACGACAACGCCGGCGGTATGGGACACGCACAGACGCCGTCTAAATTCATCGAAGACGAGGACGATTTGACCATGCTGACGGAGGCATTAAAATACGTGCTCACGAGTGGAAGAAATGAATACGATTTCAGCGAACCGACGGATTCGGAGAACAGACATTTCAACAATTTTATGAACGCTTTGAAAGCAGAGAACGATCCGAAATCGATGAACAGAAGAGTGCACCAGTTGTAACAGGAGTAGAAGTATTTGTATACTGTACTAGAAAAAGAGAAGAAAAAGAAACAGAGACGGCCGCGGCGGTGCGTGTAGACGTGATGAAGTTTTTTAAAGAACGTCGTCTAGATACGGTAGATTGTGAGTAAATTATATTATTATATAAAGTTTTAGTTTTCATTTACTTCTTCACGACCAACTCGTTGAATCGGGCGACTTCGTTCGCGGAACCAATCGCCAACGCCGTTCTTTGATCGACTTCGTTGATTTGAACGTCCAGGATACTGCCGCCAGTAACCCCATCGGAAGTCTTACCGCCAGCCAATTCGACCAAGGCACCAAACGGCGCGGCTTCAAACGCCAAACGCAACTTCGCCGGGGAAGTCTTGGAAGTCGGGTTCGTGAAGACGCCCATGTTCTTCGTGAACTGCTGGTACACATCCGGCACCAAACCGCCAGAGTAACGCAAAGTGTATCTGTTATCCATGTAGTAATCCAACAAAGCCTTGTAGCCCGGAGTGTCTTGGGCGGCTCTCATGTTCGCCGGCGCAAAGATCTTCGAGTCTTCGTTGATTTTGATGTTCATTCTGGAGCAAATCCACGGTTCGAAGGAACCGTCCGGCAATTGGCAGCCTTCCGGCGTGCACCCGTAGGAGAATTCGTAGACTCCATCGTCCAAAGTGACGATAACCGTCGTTCTCGGGCCGTACAACGCGACCATGGAGCACACTTGGTCTCTGCCAGTCGCGCCCAACATGCCGTCGTCGCCGGTGCCAGTGTTCTTCGGCCACACGCCGACGATGGTACCAACCGCCCAGTTGTTGTCGACGATACTCGAACCATCTAACGGATCCCAACACACGGTGTAATCAGAACCACTGCACTTGACCATCACCGGTTCTTCCTCGGAAGCGCCGAAGGCAATCGTCGGGGAAGATTTGACCAAATCCCACATTATGTTATCCGCGATGACGTCGACGGACAACTGTTTGTCGCCAAAGGAGTTGTCCGTGCCTTCGACCGTCACCAAAGCCGATCTCAACGCTTCTGTGATGTCCGCGCAGCCGTCCAAGAGCTCCTTGATGCACGCTTTCAAAGTCGCGTCCGCGCAGTGCTTGTCCAAGATGTTCTCCAAAGATGGGTACGAGTCTTGTTTCTCCGTCGTCGTGTAAAAAGACGTGCCAGAGGCGCCGTATTCGCCATCACCCGCACGAGTGACGGTGCGAATTCTTTGCGATTGTTGTTGTTTTTTCGCAGAGCGAACCGTGGACGAGCGAACGGCGGCGCGCATGGAAATTTGTTGCATCTGTTGTGTTATTTTTGTTGCGCATATAAAAGTCAGAGAAGAGTCGTCAGTTTTTGTTTCACGCGATGAAGAACGCGCTCTGGAGTGTGTATAGTAACGGATTGATTATTGTTTTGAAGAAGATAAAATCCAGGTGGGATCATAAAACACCAACAACACATTCCAGAGAGAGAGAAAGAGTGAGAGAGTAAGAAGAAGAAGAGATAAAGAGATACTAATACGAGATAACTACTACTCACAGCCGATGACATAATGATGGTAAAATTTGTGTGTAAATGTGAATGTGAATGTGCGTCGGGGAAAGTATGAAGGAACAACGCGTGTTTCAGAGAGAGAAAAGAGAGAAAAAGAAGGACTAATTTTTAAGAGAGATATCCAAAAAGAGGAGAGAGGGAGAGATATCCTCCTCCACAGAAAAACAGCCACAGAAAAAGAGAAAAAAAAAAAAAAATCTCTTTTTTGCCTCCTTTTCCTCAAAAAGAGAAGACACACGAATATTATTTTTTGCCTTCGAGATGACGACGACGGCGATGACGACGAGCAGCTTCTCCTGCGGAGGAGGAGTACTCCCAGCAACAAAAACAGTGAACCACCACCACCACTCACGGGGACGCAACAACAAGAATACTAATACTACTAACAACAACAACAACAACAGTAACAACATCGTTCACTTTTCGCGAGCGACGTCTTCCACCTCCTCGTCGTCGTCTTTCTCTCTCTCTGGGGGGTGCGCGTCGTGTTGTTTCTCGTCCTCAAAATCATCAAAATCGGTATTAAGAAGAAGATCATCATTCAGAGTGAGAGCCACGGGGACGGTAGAGGGAGAGAACGAAGAAGAACAAGTAAAGAGCGATGGAAACAACAACAACAACAACAACAATTTCAACAATGTCAACGGGGGCGACGATCAATTTAAGCGAGCTCCCGGAGAAGATCAGGAAAAGTTTCAGAAATCCGTCGCCGATTCGCCTTTTTCGAGAAAGAGAATACAACCTTTACCGAGTAAGTTTGGCGTGTCCGATCGAGCCGCCGGAGCGAAACAGAATTTACCGTTTAATCAAACCACGAATAGAGCAGGGAAGGATGCGCCTACGAGCTCTTCTTCTTCTTCGGCAGGAGAGAGTAGTAGTTTCGCGGCGGCGGCGGCGGCGAGGAGTCCCTTCGATAACGTGTCGCCGCCGAAATCCGCGCCGCCGACGCCGCCGAAATCTCCATTCGCTGCTTCGTCAGCGGCGGCGAGCACTAGCACGCCATCCTCGCCGTTTGCGAAAGTTTCTTCTGCCACCAACGCGAGTGCATCTCCGATGGCGCCGATGAAGCCGGCTACAAAGGTGAAGAATCCATTCAACGAACCGGACGCGGCGACGTACGGCGCGAAACCGATGAAGGTTGATAAACCGAAAGAAGTGAAATTCGAAATTCCTAAGGTGTCGTTTGGACAAATTTTCATCGTTTTATCGTTCACGACGATTATTGGATTGATGATTGGAACGTTTTGGGTCGTGTGGAACTCCGGAGGTATTCGTTTCAACGAGACGTAGAAGAGAGAAAAGAGAAGGATTTGCGTTTAGGAGTAGTCAACAATATAAAGGTGTATTACAGTGATGATGATATCATGCGTTTCTCTCAAACAACAACTTTTTTTTCTCCCTCTCCCTCTCTCTTTCTTTCTTTGTCTCTGGTAGTGCACTTACTCAACTGTTTCCGAACGATTTCTTCCTCTTCTTCCGCTTCGCGGCTAACTCTTTCCAATATTTCGCGGTCGAACTCTGTATCGAGTCCAACAAGCCTTCATTTCTAAGCTCTTTAAGAATTTGCTCCGATCGAAGTCCCTCTTTTTTCGATCGTTTGTCTTCTTCTCCTTCTTCTCCTTCCTCTCCTTCATCGCCTTCTTCTTCTTCTTCTTCTTCTTCTTCTTCTCCATCTTCCTCTCTCCTCCTTTCTTTCGAGACGATCTCTTCGCCGGCGTACGAAAACGACCGCCCGGACTCGATTCTCGCGACGACGCTGTTGTTGTTATTATCCTTCTCTTCTTTTCCACCTTCTTCTTTATTTCCTTCCTTCTCCTCGCGTGGCGTAGATATGCTGAAAAGAGTAGTCGTGATACCAGGAGAGGCAACCTTAACCTTTCCTTTGTCTCTTTCTTCGTTTTCTTCTTCCTTCTCTCTTCTCAACTGTCTTTTCCTCTCTGCCATCTCCACCGTCGTCTTCTTCCTGATCATCGGTCTCGCGAAAGCATTCTCTTCGCTCGGTCGACCTTCTGTGCACGCGGTGAACGCCGAGCCGCACGAGGAGTTCTTCGATGGATTCTCCTCTTCTTCTTCTTCTTCTTCTTCTTCTTCTTCTTTATCTATATCTCTCCTCCTCCTTCTCCTCCTCCTCCTCTCGGAAGAAAAAGAAAGAGGCGCGAACCAGAGAGAAAACGGCAGACACCAACCGGGGAAGAAGAAGCACATGTTTTTCACGCCGCCAAAAGTCCTTCAGTCGTCGAGTCGTGAAATCGACCTCCGCGTGTTGTCGCTACAATAAGAGAGCAGCTACACGTCGTCGCATTTAAGTCGTGAGAAATGATGTGTGTGCTTTTTATGAATCGCGCGTATTTTTCAGAAATTTCGAAATTCAGATGAAAATTTCGATATTTTGGGGTCATTTTTTTTGGTTTACACAGCGGCCTCAAAAAAAAACGATTTCGATTGATTCTTTTTTTTTTCACCTCGAAAACCAGAAGAATTTTATATTCAAAAATGTCACAACAACACAAAGAGACGAATAGGAATACTTTGGTGAAGAAAGGGTGGAAGAAGTCCTGAAAAGAGAGAAGAAGAAGAAGAAGAAGACAACAAGAAGAAGGAGAAAAGCTCAATAAGTCTCCTTTTCAAATGTATCGTGACTGTGTACAAACGTACAAAAACGCGGTACGAAGACACGAGAGGGAAGCGGCGGAATTTGCAAAAGAAATCGCGCGCATCGTGTCTAACTCTGCTTCTGATACTTCTTTTAAGAAAGAGAAGAAGAAAGAGGGAGAAGACGAAGACAAAGAAGAAGAAGAAGGTTTCGTCCTCTCGCCTCGGTCGAGGAAGCTTTTACGCGTCGGTGTCGATGGTAATGGGAGAGGACGACAACAAAAACAACAACAACGAGAACACGAAGAAGGAAAAAGATACGCAAGGGTGGGTGCTTCCCAAAGAGAGAGAGAAATAGAAATAGAAGAAGAAGAAGAAAAAGAAGAAGAAGAAAAGAACGAGCGAAGAAGAATGAGGACTAGGAAAAGAGATGGAACTTCGTCGTTATCGTTGCTCGGCTTAGCAGAGTTTACGTATTGCACTCGTTCGGCGCTTCTCGTCGCGGCGGCGAAGTTTTACGACTTGGGAGGCGGCGACTCAGATTTAACGGAAACGACGACAATGATAAATGGTACCAGTAGTAGCAGCAGCATTAGTAGTAATAAGAGCGATTTAGAGAGCATATTCGCCGTCGCGAGTGCGCACGCAGTGCTCGTGCTCATTTCAGACGTCTTGGCGCAGAAGAAGTACATCGAAAACGCCTTAGATGCGAGTGTGAGCGTGGTGTTGCGCGTATTCGCGCTTCTTTTGGGCACCGCGATGTGGTTTAGTATCGCTTTTCTATTCGGATCGAGCGTAATAGCGTCGAGCGAGAAGCAAAGAGCGACGGTGGCGTTTGCATATTTCATGTCCTCGTTAACCGTACTGCCAGGAACGCACGCGGCGTCGGCGCAAGCGTTGGTGCGAACGAGAAACACAAAGAAACAACAGCAATGGCAACAAAACCGGAGGAGAACCGCTGCGACATCGATGACGACGGTTGAAGCGATATTCATGCCAGCATTGCGTGTTATCGCGTTTGTGAAGCTCGCGCAAAGAGATTATCTTCGTGTCGTCTTAGATAGAAGATTCAGAAGCGATTTTGACGCGTTCTTCCGAGCGACAGTTATTGGCTCCGTCCTGTTCGCTTGGATGGGAGGATTACTCGCGCCTTTAGATTGGAGCACTGTATGGCACAAATATCCCACACTTTCCGTGCGTTTAGCGATAATTGGGCACATTCTAGGAACTGTACTGACGGCTGTCTTCGCTTGGCTCGATAGAACTCTACCGGAGAAGATGAAGTAACAACAGAAACGGGTGAGGAAGTACCGTGAAATAATTTGAGTTGACAATACGCTACGAAGGTCTGAACCCATAATTATCCATCGCGCCACCTTTATCCCCTTCCTCTAACTTCTTCCTTAACTTTTCCGCTTTCGTTTGGTCCCCGATATTCAAAGCGTAGTTCAACTCTTCCTTCAACATTTGTTGCTCTTTATACGACTGCAAGTCCCCGGAAACTTTCATCTTGTTCAACAGCGCTTTCCGCTGTTGCTCTTTCAAATTTTGCCTTTCGGTTTCCAACTCGCGTTTCCGCCGTTCCTCGTCGTTTTCAAACGCGAACGCACCCGTGCCCACGTCGTCGATGATATCGTCGTCTTCCTCGTCTTGCTTTCTTTTCTTCTTCTCTTTCCGTTTCTTCTTTTCTTTCTTCTTCTTCTTCTTCTCTCTCCGTTTCTTTTCCTTCTTGTCTTTTTTGCGTTTGCGTTTCTTTCCGCCGCTACTGCTGCTGCTACTGCTGCTACTGCTACTACTTTCGCTTTCGCTCTCGCTGCTCGACTCCGAGGAAGCGTCGTCTTCATCGTCTTCGTCGTCTTCTCCTCCTCCCTCTCTTTTTTCTCCTGCTTCTTCCGAGAGTAAAAACTGCTCCAAAATCGCCTTTGATTTCTCCACGTCCCACCCCGTCTTTTCCAACGCAATCGCCATCGTTTCTCGTCTCAAAGTCGTCACTATTCTACTCGTCGTCGTCGTCGTCGTCTTTGCTTTCTTTGCTTTCTTTGCTTTCTTATTCTTCTTATTTACCGCCAAAACTCTCTTCTTTCTCCGCTCTAAAAACCAACTCGCTAAAGCGGTTAAACACTCCAATTCTTTCTTATTCTTCGTCTCTTGGACGTGCTTTTCCATCATGGACATGGCTGTCGCGTTCGTTTCGGTGAGAGAAGTTCCATCCGATCGACTGTAGAGAGTGCTGGAAGCAAGAGGAGGAGGAGGAGGAGGAGGAGGGGCCTGAGACATTTTTGTTTGTGTTCGTCGCGTCTGAATCGTCGTCGTTGAATTATTATTGTATGGTAAAATGTAAATGAGGAAAAATGTATGTGCTCGCACTGTACTCGTATACGAAAGAAAGCACAAGCGCACAACGATGAACACAACGATGAATAATGAAATGCGAGGAGAGGAAGGACGCGAGAGGCAAATCTATTTCAGAATAACTCATTTATCAGTCAACCCCTACGGCTAATTTGAAACTCTCGTAGCAGTAGTACCCCAACGCCGCGCTTGGCAAGACCTGTAACACAGACGGCGCTAATCCGGCGTACAAACCTCGAAAACCATTCTCTCGCAACACTTTTTGGGTGACTTCTAACATCATTTTGAGCTCCTTCGATCCAAATATATCTTTAGCGACGACGCGACCGGTGTTCATTTGAATGCGGCGCCTGGCGACTTCTAGCGGAAAGGTAAAAGATTCGGAGGAGGCTATTCCGGCAACCATGCCGAAGAGCATCATGTATTGCGGTTCGATGGTTTTCTTGTTATTGAGTTCTCCCGTGGTGTTATCTTTTTTACCACTCCCTCTGTTGTTGTTGTTGTTGTTGTTCTTTTTCTTCCTTCTATTCGCTTTTTCCTCTCCTTCGCGTTTCATTTGCGTCAAGCGATACTGTTTCAAACTGTTATACACGGAATAATACACGGCGGCGTTGGGCGTCATTTGCGCCATGGCTGGTAATATTCCTCTATAAAAACTCGCCAACCCTTCCTCTTTGTACAACATCCGAACGCACGAAAGGATATTCTTATACTTTTGCGTCCCGCCTCGGACGACCAATCTTGTGCGGACGACGTCCATCGGGTAACAAATAGTCACCGCGGTACCGCACGCAAACGCGCCGGATAAAAACAAAGAAACCTCATCCGCCACGGTATTTTCCTTGACATCGAACGTCTTCGTGATTGCCGTTCGAACCGTATCGAACGCACTAAAATTAATCGCCTTGAATGGCGCCGTTCTCACGATATTCACCAAGTTACCCTTCCAAAACCCAATCACGCCTTCGTTTTTAAACACAATCTTAGAAGTTACGAACAAAGCTTCTTTGGAGTTGTTAAAGAGATACTCTGTTTTCAACCTTTCCAGCGGCGCTAACAGCGTCCGCACGCATATCGTCGACATCGTCCCTGCCAATAAGCGTCGATTAATCTCCTCTCTCTGCGTGAGTTCTTTCGTGCTAGAAGAAGAAGAAGTAGTAGTAGTAGTAGTAGTAGTAGTGCTTTTCGTCGTTATCGCCTTACTCTTCTTCTTCCTCGATGTCGTCGTCTTCGTCGACGAAGAAGAAGAAGAAGAAGAAGAAGAAGAAGAAGAAGAAGAAGAAGAAGCTCTGCTTCCGCTCTTCCCTCTGTTACTACTCTTGCTCGTACTGCTGCTACGTTCGCTACTCTTACTGTCTGCTGCACCGCCTTTTCCCCATCCTTCTCCTAAAGCTCTCATCGAACGCCAGGACTTTTGCAAAGCTTCTCGTCCTCCTTCTCGGCTGGCGACAGACGCCGCCGCTAAAAAGAAAGGCGCGCTGTTTCTGTTCTTTTTCTTCTCACTCGTCGTACTCCCGTCATATATGTCAGTGCTCGTTTTCACTTTTGCATCGTCCAACCTTCTTCTCCGTCGTCTCTGTGACTCCCCAATTTGTTCTTTGTTGTTTAAAAGAGGAAGAGTAGAAGAAGATTGTCTTTCTCGTGTACGTTGGTGGTGTTCGGAAAAGGGGCTCGTGGGTAATTTCCATCCTCGAAGAAGGGTCGTTGTTTTCGTCGTCGTTTTCATCGTTGCCGGTGGTTTTTTCGTCGTCGTCGTCGTCGTCGTTCGTCTCCTCCTCGTCGTCTCTCGTTGTTGTTGTTGTTGTTGTTGTTGTTGCTGTTCTCCTCCTCTTCCACCAGGGAAGAACATCAGGAAAGGAGGAGGAAATGACTTCTTTGTTGTCTTCTTTGTCTTTCCGTCGTCTGAAGTCTGAATCGTCTTCTCGTTCGTATTGCTTTTTTTGACGCAAAACTGATTTTGAGCAGACAGAGTTTCGAAGCGAAAAAAAAAAAAAACTCGTGTAAACAGTACGAGTAGATGCACAAAATGATGAGTATATTCGCTATATGGTCATTATTATTACTATATGGTCATTATTATTATTATTATATTTTACGATGAGTACATGCACCAGCATACGATCGTACTTAGCGTTCTCGCACCACCATTGATGGTATCGCCCGCTCGCATGCAATGTACGGGGTGGTACTTTTACTACTACGACCCGTACGCGGTGAGGCACTCGTCGCCGCACGCTTGGTCTTCGTACAAGCACTGGTTAAAGTCACCTACTGTAATACCCGTGGGCGCGTACTGGCTGCATTGCGCCGTGGCACCAGCTAACAAGTTTTTATACGCGCTCATTTGTTCGCTGAAATCGGGGATTTGGGAAATGTGTCCGTTTAACCGTTGATTTGCCTGATCGATCAAAGCGTAGTCTCTCGAAGCGCTCAACGCGTTCTTCACCTTCGCCAACGTGGCCGCTGACAACCCCCCGCCTCCCCACGTATAATCGTTCTCCTTCGCTCGTAAATACAGTAAATCCGAGTTCGATAAGCCTAACATGTTCTTCAAAACTATCATGCTCTCGTCGAACCTCTCCAAAACGACGACGTGATCGTATAAATTGACAACCCCGGCGGGTGACCATTTGTTATCGCACGCTTTTTGACTCCCAATGTAATCGTATTGGTGATCAATCGACGTTTGCATGTTCAAAAATGTAAGCAACCTCGACTCCCACTCCTCATTCGTCACCGGCATTGGCAGCAACTCGTCTGGCACTCGATAATCTTTATCGTGTGATTCCTTCGCGTCCATGACGTATTGAAACTCGGAAATAAATCTGCTCACGGGATCTCGTATGCTCGTGAGTAAAAACGTTGGATGGTCCAACTTACTCAAAGTTCCTTCGGTTTGCTTGAACATCCTATGGTCTGCGTATACATACGGCTCTTGTTTATCGTCGATCTCCGTGCTTCCGTTTTGGTTGTATCCGGTGCGCGCGCCGTTCAACCCGTGTCTGTTCGCGATTCTTCTACATAAACCAGCTATTGTCGTGCTCCCGGTTTTAATCGTTTTTACGAAGAGAATGTTGATCCCAGGTGTTCCGCCCACAGTTTCTCCGTTCCATCTGCGCCAGTTGGACATTCCCAGTTTTGGTACGAAAGAAGAAGCACCAAGAGATTCATCACTATTATTATTATTAATAATAAATGACGACGACGCTGACACGGACGAGTAATGATTCGCAGCAGCAGCGCATCCAAAAACGGCGGCCGCGACGAAACACAAACCCAAAAACACCGTCTTCTTCTTTACCCAATCGTTTTCTCTTCTTCTTCTTCCGCTCGCGAAAAGCTCTTCGTCGTCGTTTACGTCGTCTCCCTCCTTCTCGTGTGTGATATCCCATTCTCCTTCTCTTCTCCGCGGCGCTTCTTCATGACCACCGAAAATGATGGCGCCGTATTCAGTGTTGGTACTTTCCTTCTTACCAGATGATGATGATGGTCCACCACCACCACTACTGCTCCCAAACATCCTCCTCAAAATTGGGTCAATTGAGGGGACGCAGAAATTTGCTCGATGATGATGTCTTCTTCTTCTTGCGCAAACGGATGATGATGCAAGAGAATGACGCGCGATTTCTTTTTATGTTTGTTCTTTGTCAAAAGGGTGTTAAAAAAGCAAGAAAGCATTATTGTGTTAAAAAAGCAAGAAAGCATCCCGCTTGCAAAAAAGTCAAAAAAATAAAAAAATAAAAAAAGGGCGAAGCTCTGTCTGTCCTCGAGAAGAAGAAGACAAAGAAGAAGACACAAAGAAGAAGACACAAAGAAGAAGTTTTGGACTGATTTTCACCACAAACCCAGTGCACACCACACAAACCACACATTTCTTATATTCACGCTCGGGTGAAGACACTTTTTGAACACACACACACGCAACAAAAAAGAGAGCGCTCTTCTTCTTACTTGCGGCTGAGTGAACGACAAAGAGAACAACAACAACGACAAAGAGAACAACAAGATCTCTCTCGCATCATCATGCGCGTTGTGGGAGTGGGAGTCGGATCAGCACCGGTATCTTCTTCTTCTTCTTTGTCTTTGTCTTCTTTAGTTACGTCGAGAAGAAATTTTGCCGTCGTCGTCGACGCCCAAACGAAAAGAAGAAGAAGAAGAAGAAGAAGAAGAGGAGAAGGAAGTGCGACGACAACGACCACAAAAGCGAGCGCGTCCGCGATGAACGGTGGCGGTGCCAGCTTTGCGACGTCGTCTTTTTCTTCTTCTTCTTCTTTTGAAGGAGGAGGAGGAGATCGACGAAAGGGTGGGCGTTTGCTTCGAGAAAGAAATACGACGAACGCAACAAAACAGAAAACGAGAATAAAAATAAAAGCACAAGTGGGACGAAATTTCAAACGCCACGAATTCGAAATAGAACGACAAATAGGAGAAGGATCGTTCGGGATCGTCTACCAGGCAATCTGGAGAGGGAAAGAGAGAGTGGTATTGAAGAGACCAAAACTAAACGTAGAAGGCGCGGCAGAGCTTCAAGAGATTGAGAATTGGATGAACGGTCGCGTTTCTCGAGACGCGAAAGGGGCGTGCGCGGAGTTTTTAGGCAGCTATCGAGTGACGTACGACGAGTGGAAAAAGTTGATGGATACGAATCAAATGAACGATTTAACCGCGAAAGAAGGGTTGTGGTTGGTGTGGAAGTATCAAGGCGATCGGACGTTGGCGCAGTTTATGGCACAGTCGGATTATCCCTCCGGATTGGCGAAGAACCTTTTGAAGAGAAAAGGCGTGCGCAAAGGAGACGCGGCGTGCGAACTGGAGATTGCGCAGAAAGTCATGAAACAGTTACTCACGAATTTAGCGACCATGCACAGCGCTGGTTTAGTCCATCGAGATATAAAGCCGCACAATCTCGTGTTGGCGGATTGCGAAGCGTACGACGAGAAAAACAGAGGGAAAAACGTTTTGGAAGGCACGGGGAAATTTCTCAGCGAAAGTTTATCCTCGATTAGAAGAGGCGGGAGTAAAGGTTCAGGAAGAGAAGGAGGAGAAGAAAATGGCGGTGGCGCTATGTACGAGAGGAAAGTGAAGGATTATGTCATGATGGAAGAACCGGAGTTTAAGCTCATCGATTTAGGCGCGTGTGCGTGCTTTCGCACGGGCACAAACTTTGCCCCAGATGAAACCATCATGGATCCAAAGTACGCGCCACCGGAAGAGTTTTTGATTCCGACCGAAGACGCTCCAGATTTACGCAAGTTGCTTGGTCCTCTCGCGTACGCCGCGGGTAGCGCGGCGTGGGTAAAGTACTTACCCGATCGATTTGATTCGTACTCCGCGGGCGTTATCCTCATGCAGTTGGCGTTGCCAAGTTTACGAACCAATCGAGGCTTGTCGAGCTTCAACCGAGGATTGAAAAAGTGCGATTACGATTTGGATTTGTGGAGAACACAAAATAAAGGACAGCTCGGGCGATCGAAGACGGCTCTTTTAGACGCCGGGGGCGATGCTGGTTGGAAATTAGCCGCCGAACTCTTGAAAGGGCGTCCGTACTGGTTGGAGAAGAAAACGGCGAAAAGCGGCGAACAGCTGCTGAGCAATAACAATGATAACACGGATAGACCGTCGGCTTTAGACTGTTTAAAATACGATTTTTTCAGCGTCGATCCAGCTGAATTAGAAGTTAAACAGGGCGGAGCCGCTAAGATTGGTGAGAGTATCGGCCAATCGTTGGACAAATCGAGAGAGATTCTTTCGGACATGTTTGGTTTGCAGAAACGCATCGAGCGACAACAAACGAGCATTAAGAGGCAGTTGGGCACTGTGCAAAGATTAAAAGCGAAAGGTGCGCCTATCGATCAAATCGAAAAAGAAGAAGCCGTCCTCGAGAAAATGCAAGCTGGTTTGCAAGGTTTGTTCAGATCGCTCCAGTTCAAAGACACGCAAGTCCGAACGGAAATCATCCTCGCTGCGAGCTCCTTCAAGCAACAAGCGAAGAAAGAAAACGTCGACACTACCGAATCTTTTGACCGATCCATGATTAGTCTGAAAACGAGAGAAGTGCTTGAAAAGGACATTACTAAGTTTGCGAAGAATTTGAGTAAACAAGCGGGGAGGATAGGGGACGCCGCGACTGGAGCCGTTTTGAAAATACTCAAATCGCGAGACGATAGCGATGAAGTCTCGTCCTCGTCGGATGAAGATGACGCTTCTGAGACTACCGATAGCGCTATTAACGATGTCTCTGATGTAAACAAAGTTGAAGCAGACGAGAGTAACAAGACAAACAAAGGCGTAGGCATGCTCTCCTCTTTGCTCTATGGCGTCGGAAAGAATTTAAAGAAACCGAGCGTGAAGAAAGAAAACGAAACGGTCGTGTTTAAACCGGATAACTCGATCGCAAAGATTATCGACAAAAGGAATGCCACTAACGATGATAGAAGTGTCGGTGACGACACTGACTTTGTCGTTTCTGATACCAAATTTATCCGCGCGAACATGGAAGTCATCGAAGCGGAAATGAATACCGTCATGCAAGAGCTCGCCAAGTTGGACACGCAACTCGGCCTTCGAGAAATCGAAGAAGAAACCGAAGGTGACTTCGGAATCGTCGAGGAAGAAGAAGAAGAAGATGATGATGATAATGGCATGGACGGCAGCATGGATGAAGACACGCAAAACTTCAAGCGCATGCGATAATCGGAAATGCACGTATCGTCATCCTCGGTCTGTTTTAAATACGAAAAACTGCTGTAAAATACATACAACTTCTGCGCTTAAAAATCGATTTTTGGCCACATCTTTCTTTGCGTTAACTTCGTTAAAATTTCGATTTACTCGCTTATTTCTTCTTGGAACACACCGTTGGAGTAGGATATTTTCTCCACAGTGTAATAAATTAAACAGACGAAGAAGAAGAAGGAAGAAGAAAAGCAGTTTTGACGAGGAGGAGAGCAGCGCGTCGTCGTCGTCATCGATGACGCCAACGAGAGATAATGCCCACGATCCTGCTAATAACAAGATGAAGATGAAGACGGTCCGTGGGAACTCCGTGAAAAAAAAGGTGGGAGCGCTAAAGGAAAAACTGAACAGCGTCCAAGTGGAGGACTATAACGAGCTCAATTTTGTTGTCAACGATAACTTTGAAGAAGAAGAAGAAGAAGAAGAAGAAGAAGAAGAAGAAGGGAACAGAAACAAAGACGCGAAGAAGTCCTCGTCGTTCGCATCTTTTGGCCCGGGCGTTTTAATCAAGCAGATGAGCAAGAGAGCATCCTCAATCAACCCAGCCTCGGTGTCGAGAGATTTAGAGGTCAAGATATTCGAGTGCGAGAAGCTGTATAAAAAATACGAAGCGAAACGGTTGTCGCGATCGAGATCGAAGAAAGCCGGGGGCGGGACGGTGGATCCAGTCGTATCCGTGCACGTGAAGAAGAAGGATGGGAGCGAGTACGTTGGAGTGACGAGACCTATTTTGAATACGGTGGATCCTGTGTGGAACGCCGGAGAGGGCGAGTCGTTCTCATTTCCAATATTCAGCGAACAAGTAGAAGAGGAAGAAGAGAGGAGAGGGATGTTTGCCTCGTTTTCACCGAAAAAAAAGAAGAAAATTTTGAAGAAGACGAAAGGAAAGGATATAGACGACGGTGGTAAAAGCGAGGAAAACGGTGCTGCTCCCAAGGTGGAGAGTGGGAGCGATGATGATAATGATGGTTCTTGGTGTTCGAAGGAAATTGTCTTTAAGATTTGGGATTTGAAAGGCCCGTCTGAAATTGATTCTAAGAAATCGCTCATTGGGACGTGTGCGGTACCCATCGAGCTGTGCCCGCTCGATGGACATTGGAGAGAAATCACTTTGGAAGTGGAGCCAGCCGGGTCGCTCGACTCTTTACGATCGCGCGAAGGTTTGACCCAAAACGCGAAGAAAAAAGAGTTGAAAAAAATGATGTCCAAAAAACGGATGGAGAAAAACAAAGAAGGCGGTGGCGAAGGTACTCTGAAGATGGCGTTTCGACGGCCGCCAAAACTGTTGCCAGCGCTCGGTGTGAATGGAAACTGGCACGCTTTGCAAGTGAACGAGGGGAGCGAAGATCCGTTGGAGCCTTGGATCGCAGGTCGGTCGGCGGCAAGACACGGCGCGACATCGTCTACATTCGTTGAGAGGAAACAAGATCAGAATCTCAGCTTATCGGCGAAAGAAAGAAAACTCGACGAGCGATTGAAGAAAAGTTTTAAATCGTTCACCCCGGCCGAACGAAGTGCGATGCAAAACGAGAGACGAGGTCGATACTACGTTCACGTTATGGAAGCTTCGAACATTACGCCAATGGATGGATGGTCGGGATCTGATGCGTACGTTAAAATTGGAGGTGATTCTATGCCGGCCAAAGAGAGATACAAAACGAAAGTTAAAAATGACACGTGCTTTCCTCGTTGGGACGAGAGGTATCTCGTTGATCTCACCAGTAATGATTCGGCGCTCGTGTTTACCGTGTTCGATCGCGATTTTGGGAATGCGGATGACTTCTGTGGCGCATGCGGTATTCCATTGGAATGTTTACCGCAAGATGGCTCGTACCGAACGTTTAATTTACCGCTAGGAACGAGAATCAGTCCACGAAGTGCCGGCGAAGAGGTTGTTTTTGAAGATTATGAACGTCGACTGGACGTTGGATTTTTAAAAGTTTCCGTGGCGAGAATGATGGAACCTTTGGAAACGCAAAATAAAATTTTAGACGCATGTGGAGGATTCGGTTCTATAACATTGGAGGATTCAGGAAATTTGACAAAGTACGCGCGGAGATGTCACGTCAGAGTGTTGGCAGGGAGATATTTGTTACCGGTTGGAAATACGAGTAAAGATTTGTGTGATCCCAGCGTTACCCTCCAAGTCGATAACGCGCCAAAGTTTGAGCGCTTTGCAACATCCGTGGTATACGATACATCCACACCTGTTTGGAACGAAGGTTTAGGAGAAACGTTTACACTTCTCGTTAGACCTGGGGCGAAAGAATTGATTTTGTGTTGCGTCGACAGAAACTTTTCCGGACAAGTTGAAATGGGAAGAGGACACGTCAATTTATTAAACGTCGAGGCGAATGGAGATTGGACGAGCTCGGAAGTTGCAATATATCGACCAGATCCGAAAGATCGAGAAATGATGATTCCATCAGGTTTAGTTTCTGTTCAGATATCTTTCTCGCGTCCTCCGTTTGCGGAAATTATGGAAGCACCCGTCATCGACGCGGATAAAAAGATGCTCAACGTTCACGATCCTTCGTTGTATCTCTACGTTCAAATTTTACGGATTCGTAACATAGCACTTCCAGCGTACCGTAAATCTACGGACGTGTACGTCAACTTGACGACAAACACAAACTTACTACCAGTCAAGGGTAGAGTGCAGGAAGATATCAAGTCTACTGCTGAATTTGATACGGAAGTTTTCTCGTTACCGATGAATCCAATGACCACGAGTTTTCGCGTTCGCGTAGTCGCTGAACTAAAGAGCGTATACTTTGGCGTCGCGCTCGTAAAAGCTTGGAAGCAGTTTCAAAAATATCTCTACGGGAAAGATGGAGCTGATGATGGTGGTATGAGTTTTATCGATGAAGACGGGGACGGAGAACTCGACGATCCAGATGAAGCGCTCACGATAAAAGCGGAAGATTTCTTTGCGTTGAAGAAATTTTACGTCGGCGGCACCAAAATCGGTGAATTTACGGTCAACACCTCCGGTTTAGCTATTGGTGAAATGAGAAAGACGTGGGCAAAATTGGTACCGTTGAAAAATACCACAGTGTACGGCTTTTTGAATAAAGCTGGAAAACAACTCGGTCACGCTGAAGTCGCGTACTCCATCGGCCGTCGATCGCTTCCACCCGCAGATTTAGAGAACACTTTTGGAGCGGCTCGTCCGAGAATTGGGAATTTAAGCATTCAAATCAAATCTGTTATCGGCGGTGTCTTAAATTCGGGGAACCCAGTCAAGGATATGCACTACAAACAGAATGTACTCAAGAATGCGAATGAAAAAGATGAAGGCTTACTTGGAACGCACATCTCGTGCGCAGTCATTTTGGAGAGCTTCGAAGAAAACTTCCGGACGGCCTTCGAGTCTGCCACCTTTCCTGTCACCGAAATCATGGGTGAAATTCGCGTCGTTTTGTTCGCGAGAGATCCCGTGACGACTGCATTTACCAAGCCGGTTGGCGTCGCGTGCGTCCCGCTCTCAAATATTTTGGCGAGTGAAAATCACGAACTCGACGTGTGGGCTAACGTCATCCCAACGGACGAAGATGGTCTCTCTGCACAAGATTTAGTCGATGTGGAACGTGAAATGTTCATGCGCGAGAGGAACAAGAAAACAGCGACGAAGAAATGGCAAGGATATTGCCGCATCGTGTTGAAATTTACTCCGATGATAAAGAAGAGTTCTTGGTATTTGCGTCAAATGCCGTTGGAAAGACCGAAAGAAAAACCAGAGGATACAGTAATTGGCATCATAAATGCTTTATCTCGATTAACTATTGCCATTCTCGGCTTTCCACACATTGTCATGCAATCGTTCGCGTGGTTATCTCTTTGGCCGTTGAGAGAAACCTTCGCGTTGAGGTTGTATTTTGCATTTTTTTACACCGTGTTGTGCTTTTATCTTAGAGGAGATATTTTGGGTGCATTTTTACCCCTCTTGTGCGTTGTGGGTCTTTTATTCGTCGGTTACACGTCGCGAATTGTGGAGGATAAAGACGACGCGCCAGTATCGTGCTTTGGAATTAATGAGGACGGTTCAGAGAAGGAAATCTTACGAGCGCAGGTCATCGACGAGTTTGCGAAGACGAAAGCGATTGAAAAAGAAATCGACGAAGAGATTGAGGATTTGTACGAATATTCGAGATTAGTACACATGGGGAAATCACACAAAGAAGCGTCGAGAGTCGTCGGGAATAAAGCCGCAAAAAGAATCAAGGCTGACCGTGAAAACGCCGAGCTCTCCGGTAACAATCCGGTCCAGAAATTACGAAACGTGATAAAATCGCTTTCGTCGAAATCGAATCCAATGGACGCCGTTTTGAAAATCGTCAAAAAATTGTTGGCGTTTTGCATAAACGTGGTGAAGACAATCACTAAAACGGCAATGTCGCTCGATCAAGTTCAGGCGCCGAAAATTTTATCCGGTCCGTGTTTGGCGGTTATCGTGCCTTTGGATTTAATTTCGCAGCCTTTGGAGAGAATTATTGGCGTTTTCGATTGGAGAGATGATAATTTGTCGCATTATTCGGCAATATTGATGATATCGATTGCGATTATTTGCGGCATTGCGTTGAAAATCGCGCTTGAGATCCGATACTACATGGATTTATACTCACCAGTGCGATTGTGGTTCTTCGTCTGGTTTCTCGGCGTTGTCTTTTTAATCCCGCAAGTCTCTAAAGCGTGTTTGTTCCCAATCGTCGTCTTGTACGAACATTCAATTCAGTACAACATCTCCGCGAGTGGTATTCATGTCCCGGCGGTGTGTTTGCGTTCAATTCAAGAGGTTGATAAGTTGACAAAGGGCAGAGTCGCGAAATTATTCGAAGGGACCGCTGAAGAACGCGAGAAAGCTCGAGACGACCTTTTCCAAAACAGGAAGAAAAAATACTTGGCGGCGAAAGCGGCGGAACTCAAGAAGAGAAGGATGAAATCGACTGCCGCTCTTAAAGGATTTTCCTCGAATCCAGCGTCATTTTTTGGTATTTTGATGGGTCGTTCGCTCACGGCGAAGCAAGAGTTGCACCGATCGAGGCTTGAAAAGTTGTTCGTCAAGAATCCAAATGCTCTGGCTGCGGCGGCGATGAAGACGAAAGAGGGTGGAATGGAAGAAGAGTTCATGGAGAAGCCGGACTTTGTGAAGATAGCGGACATCAAGATAAAATCAACGGCGTCGAAAGGTGCCATATTCTTACTATATTTGCCGAAGTTGATTGTCTCAAACGCCGTGGCAATTCCTCGCCGAATAATTTTGTCGCCGATGGTGATTTACGCGGCTTTAGAAAAGGTTGTTCCGTCGAAGCAGCAAGTGAAGGCAAACTTCAAAAAGATGTTTGCCCCCATGTCCAAAGACGAAAAGAAGGTCAAGGGTGTCGGGAAGGTGAGAAATCCGCGCATTTTAAAGAATGGCGAGGTGATTACGCAGGACGTTTTGAGAAAACAAGTCGCCGAGCGACGAGCTTCGAGGAAGCGAATCAAATCGGAAGCGGCCAAGTCTTTGAAGTCTAACTCTCGAGCTAACTCGAGTAAATAAATAGTTTACAAGTAATAATACACATCAGCGCACGCGCGCGATAAATAATACCTCTCTCTCTCATTCCATTTACCGATCTTCGTCGAACGATGAAAACCAGGCACCGACGCCGGATTTATGCCGTCGCCACATTCCAACCACGTCCCCCGGGCAACTCACTTCATACTCCTTACTGTTCGATTTCGCATTAGCCAAGACGTCTCTTTCGTCCTCGCTCACCGTGAACCTTCGCGCGGAATCCCAAATTAAAGCCGCGTCTGCGTTTTCTAATAACTTCAGTCTCGCAATCGGCCGCTTCTGCGCCGCTAATCGAACGGTGTCTAAATACGCACTCCAACTTATTTGATTAAGCGAATCTTTTCGTCTTTTTTCTCCTCCTCCTCCTCCTCCTCCTCCTAAACGTCTGAAAGAGGTCTTCTTCTTTCTAGAAGACGACGAGACTAAATTTCTCATCTTTTTCGACGAGTTGTCCACAAAGTTGCCAATCAACACCACGCAAACGTCCATCGAGATCGCGTAATCTAGCGGTAACTTCAAATCGCGATCGTTCGTAACGACGATAGCCACGTGTTTTCTATTCTTTACAATCTGACGTAATTTCGTTTCGTCTGGCGAGCACTTTTCCTCCAAGCACGTGGCGTGAATCTTTTCTCCTTCCAGTTTGAGCAATTCCTGCTTCGCCATGGCCAAGTTTCTATATTCTCTTCTGGTTTGCTCGCAAAAGGAAACGTGTTTAAGTTCCGGGTCGCACGACGGAAAAGTTGTATCGTATTCATCATCTTCATCGTTATCTTCATTGATGTCGTCGTTTACGTCGTCGGAGGTAAGAAAGCATGCCTCTTCTGCCCGCCTGGTAATAAACGCCGGCACGTCTTGAATCTTCTTCCCTTGACTCTCGTTCGCGAATTCCATCAAACGTCTCCCCAACCTCAAATCCGCGGCGTCCGGCCCGTCCAGGTAAAACTCCGTTTTCAAATTTAACCTCTCGAACGTTCTTTTAAATCCTTTTATTACTTTCGTCGAAGTATCGTCCTCGTTTTCGTCCTTATTTTTAGTATCATCTTCGTTATCGTTATCGTCTGAATCGTCTGAATTGTTACAACATTCGCTCAAGTCTCGACTCGTTTGCATTCCAGCGAACGCTCGAAAAGCGACGACTCGACCAAATTTCTCCCCCGCTTTTTTTATTCTCTTTGCGTTTATGGCGAATCGTTCGCACGTCGTCCCCGGGTTCACGTTGTCCAGATCCCAAAGAATGATTACTTTTCTCACTTCTTCTTCTTCTTTTCGTCGTGGTAAAAAGAACCTTTGGTCCTTCTCTTCTTCCGTGGTTTTAGACGACGACGGTGATGAAATCTTACCGTTATTCTTCAGGGGGGCGGCGCTTTCCCCTCGCGGAACAGAAGAAGAAGAAGAAGAAGAAGAAGAAGAAGAAAGAGAAGAAGAAGAAAGAGAAGATCGAAAACCCACCAAAAGTCTTCCGTTCCTAAAACCCCTTTTAGGAGTCTTTTTATTAATCGTCGACTTTTCAGAGGAGAGAGTGAGAGAAGGAAGGCGCGTTGACCCCGCTAAGGGGGCGGACATGAGAAAAGGGGGGGGTCAAATGAAGAATTCGTTTGAAGAAAAAAAGATATTTACTACGTACTGTAGTATATATACTCAAACTTTTAGGGGGATGTTCTAAAACAAAGTCCTAGAGGTATTCTATCTAAACTATCTACGTATCTATCTATCTACCTACCTAACACACACACAAACTCTCTCTCTCTCTCTCTTTCTCCATCACTACTGTTCTTCTTCTTCTTCTTCTTCTTCTTCTTCTTCTGGAAAAAGGAGTTGTTTCTCGAGCGCTTTCGCTTTCGTCTCGGCCAAGTCCATCTTCTCTTCCGCCTCGGTGCACCTCAAAACGGCATCGTCGACGATTTCTTTCGCCACGAGAGCTTCTTTCATCAATTTCTCGTTGAATAATTCCTCGTTCTTTTCGATGGTGAGTTCTTTTTGGATCAAGATTTCGTCTTGCACGTCGATATCTTTTTTTAAACCTTCGATGACTTTTCGCTTGTCCTCGAGTTCGTCTTTTAATTCTCGCGAGGACGTTTCGAGGAGGAGAAGTTTCGAGGTGCACTCGTTCAGCTCGTGGCGCACAGATTCGACTTTCCGTTCCTCGGTGCGTAAGCGGTCTTCCAAGACTTGCTTCTCGCGTTCGGAACTTTTGAGATTTTCGAGATGTTGAGCGGCTTCGTTTTCCGCTTGCGCGGTGGCGGATAAAAGTTGCTCTTCCGCGTCTATTGCCCTTTTTTGGTACTCTTTGAGGAGACGAACATGTTGCTGCTGCCGTTCTTCGAGCTCCTTTCCATCTTCGACTCCTCCTCCTGCTGCTGCTACCGTTGCTGCCGCGCTTTCTACAAAATATTCCTCTTGTTCCACTAAAAGCCTTTGCGCTTCCTCCAAACGCCGCTCGAGTTTCTCGCGCTCGCGTTGCGCGTTTGCAAACGCCACCATCGCGCTCGCGCCGCGCTCGCGAGTGAACTTCTCTAGAACATTGTACTCTTTTTTCATTTGCGTTAAATCTTCCTGAAAATATTTCTTTTCGTTTTCAGAATACGTAAACTTGCGCTCCATATCTTTCGCGAACGACTCCACGGATTGAATCGCCTCGTCGGCTTCTTTCAACATTTTCGTGAGATTTTCAACCTCTTTCGCTTTCTTAACCATCATCTCTTTGTGAAACGGATTGTTTCGGACGTCGTCGTTGTCGTCGTTATTGTCGTCATTTGTGGCGGCTTTTGTTTTCTCTTCTTCTGCTTCTTCTTTTCCTCCTCCTCCTCCTCCTCCTCCTCCTCCTCCTCCTCCTCCTTTGCCTTTCTCTTCTTTCGTCGTCGTCGTCGCGTTTCCGTTGCTGTTGCTACCGCTCTTCCCGTTATCATCATCGCGATCTCTCTTCTCCTTTTTCTCCTTCAACGTCTTCGCCTCTTCTTTCCAATCTTCAATCTCTTTCTTGCACCTCTCGTTCTCCCTCTCTAATGCCTCGGTGCGGTTTCGTAAACTTTTCTTCTCCTCCTCCTCTTTCGCCTTCATCGATAAAGACGCGCGCTCGATTTCCTCCCGCTTCCTCCGCGCGTCGTTAAGTTCGTTCAATAAATTTTCACGCTCTGACATCATCTCTTCGATTCGTTTCTCGTGCGCTTTTGAAAGTTTCTCTTCTAAGTTTTTTTGTTCTTGCATGTTCTTGTTTTTAATGTTGTTGTTGTCGTCGTTCGCGCGTTCTTTAAACAGTCGCAGCGTCGCGATTTCCTCGATGAGTTCCTCTTTAATCTCCAATTGCGCTTCCCGTTCTATAATTTCTGTCTTTCTTCTTCTCTCTTTTGTTGTTTTATTATCACCGAGAGTTTTGTCCTCTTCTGTCTCTGTCTCTGTCGTCTGAATCGTCAACGCGTTGTCGTTGTTGTTGTTGTTGTTGTTGTTGTTGTTGTTTACGTAAGAATCGTGTAAAGCTTCTTCTGTTCTCGTAACACCAAAATTTGTCTTCGATGCGTCATCGTTCCTGTTAAAGACTCTCTCCGTCTCTGACGCACCGCTGATGCTGACGCCATTCGTTAAATCATTTTGAGAGAGATCATCTTTTAGAACTCCTTTTTTTACTCCTCCTCCTTTATTCTTGTTCTTGTTGTTGTCGTTCTCGTCGTTCTTTTTCTTCCTCGTTGTTCGAAAACCCACCATATTGGTATTCGATTTATGTGCTCTACTTCTCTACTATATGTTCTCTTCGTTATTTATTTTATATGGTGGATGGATGATTTGGTGCTTTTTTTTTTCTTCTTTCCTCGTTCTTTCCTCCTCCTCTCCTCCTCCTAAAAGAAAAAATTTTCTCTCCTTCTCTCTCTCTCTTTTCACAGAAAAAAATCTTCAGAAGAGAAAGAAAAAGGTACGCTTAAAATCAATCCGACGACGACGTAAAAACAGACGACGACGCGAAATTCTCGTCGCATTCACCGTCGAAAGTTTTTATTTACTCGCAAAAGCATTCTTTCTTTGTCGTCGTGTTGTTGCATGGGCTTCTTTTGTCGTCGCGTTCTTATTTCTGTTGCATTTTCTCGCGCGCGACACATCATTGGAGGAGGACTTTTGCGAGAGGAAAAAGGGGGCTTGCGATTTTTTTTATTAGGACTTTGGGTGCGCGTAAAAAACGTGGTTGGTGTTTTGGTGGCAGACGCGAACGCGTGGATGCAGATTTTGAACTTTAAATGCGTTCGACGAATTCGTTTACCTGCGAAAGAAGGTTTAAACTGTTCTTCTTCGCGGTTGGCGGTGATGATGCTCGCGCGTGATTTTTTCTCATCGCGTGCGTGTGACAAAGACCTCTCTCTGACGACGCTCCTCCTTTTCTCTCTTCTCTTTCATTCTTATACAAAACAACAAGCAGAGCGAAAACAAACACATACATACACATAAATTATGCCGCCAAAATTCGATCCAAACGCCGTCATCGAAGTCTTTCTTCGTGCCACCGGTGGTGAAGTCGGTGCAGCCTCTTCGTTGGCGCCGAAAATCGGTCCTTTGGGTCTCTCCCCGAAGAAAGTCGGGGAAGATATCGCCAAGGAAACTGGCAAAGACTGGAAAGGTTTGCGCGTTACGGTGAAACTCTCCGTCGCAAACAGACAAGCGAAAGTATCCGTAGTTCCGACCGCGTCTGCGTTAGTCATCAGAGCGTTGAAGGAACCGTTCCGTGATCGTAAGAAGGAGAAGGATGTGCCGCACGACGGTAACGTGGCGTTGGATGAAATCATTGAAATTGCGAGACAGATGCGACCGAAATCGAGAGCAAAGACTTTGTCTGGCACGGTGAAAGAGATTTTAGGTACGGCGAAGAGCGTTGGTTGCACGGTTGAGGGTGAAGATCCGCAAGATGTGCAACAATCCATCGATGATGGAGACATTGTCATTCCGGAAAAGTAAGAAAAACGACAGCTATGAACGTGAAAGTTTTTTCGATAAGGTCGGCTAAATTCTCTGGAGGCTACTTCTGTACGAAAGAGAGTCCACCCTAAAATGTTCCTTATTATTAGACGCGTCTATATCTATGTCGTTTATACTATATACTTTTCTGTCTTTGATGATTAGAGAGAAATAGATTAAACATTTAGAAATGCATCAATAATAATAGAATTTTGCCTTAGCTGTTGAGATTTGTGAATGAACAAATACACTTAAATGAACAACCTTCTTTTTATTAAATTCTTTTGGTCGTGACTGCTTAATTAACTCTTCTTCTTTTTTTCTTCTTTTTCTTCTTCTTCTTCTTCTTCTTCTTCTTCTTCTTCTTCTCCTTCCTTCTCCTCTTCTAGTTTTCCGCGACGACTTCCTCTTTCTTCGCTTCTTCTCCTTCTTTTCCTAAATCCTTCGCCTTTTCCTTTTTCTCCGGTGACGCAGCTGACGCCGCCATCGTCGGACGCTCTTGCTTCGGGCGCTCCTCTTTCTGCTGTTGCTTTGGAACGTACGCTTCTAACTTCTCGTTATCACTTTCCTCCGTTCCTGTTTCATCGGAAGGATAGTTCGGGTCGTGATGTCCGTCGTTGTCGTCGTCGTCGTCGCTTTCTTCGTCGCCTTCCGAATCTATCTCGTCCTCGCTTGCGACGATTCCTTCTTCTTTTTTAGCGCCTCGCTCCTTCTTCGGGGAATCTCCTTTACCAGCGGTCGTCGAATCTGATGCCGCTGCTGCCGTTTTCGCCGCTTCCGAAGCTGTAGCTGCTGCCTCTGCCGGAGGTAACGCCGCCCCTTTACTCTTGCTCGCAGCGGCTCCCTTCCTCTTCTTGTTGCTCGACGTCGAATCTCTCTCCTTTTCCGACTCGGGAGTTCGTTTACTCACTTTAAACTTCGCGTTTTGTTTCTTATCGACACCTATCCAGTAGTCTGAAACTAACGCAAACGTGACGGAATACAGCGCTGCCGGTGGAGCCATAAATTTGACGGCAATTTTTGCCGGCTCGTCTCCCGTTTCCGCCGCCAATTTCTCAGCCTTTGTCAATTTCTTCATCGCCAAAGTTAAGTTTGCTAACGGATCACAGACGAGTAAATACCACGACTCTGGTTTCTTTGTGCCTCGACCGAACGGAACGGGCGGCAAATCAGCTTCGCCTAAAGGTCCCCCTCCGCGCGAAATTTGTACCGAAGCTCGCGCAGTGACGATATCGTCTTCCAAAATGAGCGGTTGTTTTTGTTGTTGCTGTTTTTGTTGTTGTTGTTTCATTCCACCGGCAATCACTCCGTCGTTTCCAGCTTGGTCAACCGCGGTCGACGACGACGAAGGAGACTCGCCTTCCACAAAAATCTCGCACTCAAACTTGACCACTTTTGGGATAATGTTCATGATCGTCTCCACGTCCGCTCTTTTGTTTTCGTCAAATTCTGCAAACTTTTCCAAAGCCGCCGATCGTTCCTCTTTCGGCATCTCCCTCAGTTCTGCCAACGATTTCGCTTTCTTACGAATCTTCGCGCACTCCTTCTCGGTAAAATGCGGCAGCTGCAACAAACCTGCCGCGCCGCCGTCCTCGCTGTTTGCGATCGATCCTACCCTCCCCGAGGACGCGGTGGAACCGCTGCTCGTAGACTTCTTCAACGTAATCGGCACCGCTTGCGTGAACAACTGCGAATACTCCAACACCATCTGCGTCGGTTTCACCGCGGTGAATCCTGCTCTTGGGTTCCCGCTCGTTTGCAACAACATTTGCAAAATTTGATCGATGAATCTCGGCACATTTCTAACCACGAAATCGAAATCCTTCATCAACTCCTTCGGAACCTCCTCGCCTCGTCGCAACAAGTGCATCAACTGCAGCGCGTGCGTCCTCACCACGCTCGGGTTCCTTCTCACAAACTTTTGTGCCAGCTCTCCACCTCCAATTTCGTTCCTGCACTGTTTCAAAACCTCGCTCAAACTCTCGTTCAACTTCTCTCCTTTATACTCCATCTCCACGAACTCTTGCGCGACTGAAACCAACTCAGGCACTCCCGTCAATTTCATCATTGGTTTCAACATCTGCCCAAAATTACTCTGCGTTTGCCTCAAAACTTTCTTCCCGTCCACGCCGGTGTGCGCGTACTTATCGCCCTTCATCAAGATCCTCACAATAACAATCAACGGCAACAAAATCGTCACCAAAACCATCCCGAGTAACACAAACGGCGCCAATCCTTCGAATCGCCCTCTCCCGAACAATTCCTCCGGTAACGCCACGCCCAATTTCGTCGACTGTCTCCCGTCTGGATGTCCGTACTTCTCAAAGTTTTCTCTCGCGATATCGTTCGTCAACGTCTTATACGCCGGCGCCACCGATTCCGTAAAAAACTTAATCGCCTCTGGATCTGAGTTTTTGTCAGGGTGGTACTTCAAACTCATCTTCCTGTACGCTCTTTTGATATCCGACGGCGTCGCCCCGATCGAGAGCTCTAAAATATCGTACGGATCAAACCTCTTCTCCTCGGTTTGCATGGATTTCGCCCAAAATAAGAGCAGGAAGAAAAGAATCCATCCGAGAACGATCGCTAAATTCCACCCGCTGAAAAACATCTGTCTTTTCATCGACTGTCGCGATTGGTGGACCGATTGTTCGAACGATTTCGCCCACAAAGAGTCTTTGGCTTTGATTTGAATGTCTTGAGAAATGTTGTCGTTCTTTTTTTCCATCGTCTTTGTCTTCGTCTTTATCGTCGTCTCTTTTCCTCCTCCTCCTCCTCCTCCTTTCGTTTTTGTGTCTTCCTCCTCTCCGGCGATGAGGCTGAAAAGTCCAAATCGACGGCCGATTCTGTACAACGTGATTGGAAAGAGGAAACAGGAAAGAATGGCGACGAGGAAAATAGGAAACAGCGCGGCCACGGTTTCGGACGGCGTCTCCTCCGAAGAAGAAGAGGAGGAGGAGTCTGCCATCTTCTCTTTCTGGAAAAGTTACTAAAAAAACGTTTTGTCGTTATATTAGTCTGTTGTTGTTCGTGTTCTTCTTACTCTGTATTCTCGCGACACTACCACGCAATGAAATGGCGAGTATGGAGAGACTGAGAAAAAATTGAAAAAACGAACCGAAAAAGGTTTAAATTTCTTCGTCATAACTTTTTTCTCGCGTGCCACGTGAAAGACGACGACGACGACGACAACAACATACCATATAACACCAAAACAACAACAACTGTGGAGATACATAAAACGTCCTCGATTGCTCTCGATCATCGCGCGTATTCGCGAAAAAAGATACCACAGGTAAGAAGAAGAAGAAGAGAGAAAGAACACCGAGCGTCTCTCCTTCCTTTTCTTTTTTGTTTCTCTCCGCGTTCTCTCTCTCTCTCTCTTTGTTCATCATCGTCGCGTTCGAAATTCTTCTTCGTCTCTCTCGGGTGTTCTTCTGTCCTCCATTTGCAAAATTCTCTCGTCGCGCTTTTCCTTGGTGCCGAGATGGCGTTCGCGCGACGAAGTGTGCGCATAAACGCGTTCAGAAACAGTCTCGATCGTTTTACTCGGTTATGTGTGATTTTGATGCTTTCGCGCGAGTGAGATTGGTTGTGTTCCATTTCACCGAGAGAGAGAGACATTTTTGAGAGAAAGGGTGTTGGAGTAACACTTCCCAAATTTTATCGAATCGCTACGAACCGCTTCGCTTCAAACACACATCTTCGATCGTCTCGTGCGTGAGGATTCTTTTGAATCGTATTTTCTGGCTGACAGTGACTGACCGGCGTTAAACGTACCTCTCTTTCCACGCACGCAACGAACGATGTGATAAACATGGCACAGATTTTAAAAAGAGCACGCAAACACGAAAAAAGACGCGACGACGAAAATGAAGAATTACTCGTTTTCGTCTCGGACTTCATCGCGGGCTATGGCCGCGAGGTTGGTGAACCCGGCGGCGGTTCTCCTCTTCTCAATCTTCTTCGCGCTTTTAGCGACGAATTTTTTCGTTTTGCCGGCGAAGGCGCTTAAAACTTCGTCGAAAACGAAGAGGATGATAGGAGTAAAATCTCGATCGGAAGAAGAGTTTCCTACTCCCTACTCTTCTTTAACCGATAGTACTGAAAATCTTCCTCATGGATTGATGCTCACATCGAATGCTGCCGAAGAAGATACAGCTTTATCGAATACTTCGGCTACATACGAAACGGAGACAAGAAACGTTTTGAAGCAAGATTCTACCTTTGAAAAGGACATAAGCATAGCTGGAGAAGAGAAAAAAAGCGCTTCTTCGTCGGCGCTTTTGGGCCATTCAAAGGGCGAAATTCATCATCACCAACACGGCGAGGATGAAGGCAACAGCGACAACGATGATGAAGATGATTCTTCTACTTCGTCTACTTCTGATTTCTACGAATCCCTTGCTCTCGACGACGATGCCGTCGACTTTGTCGACTACAATACGTACGGCGCCAGAAATGGTGACGATACCGACAAAGTTCTCGAGGCGATGTTGGAAAAGGAAGATGACATCTCTCTCTCCTCAGATGGTAATGCGGTCACTTCCGGAGCGCCGGCGAAGAATGTTTTGAAGCAAGATTCTACCTTTGAAAAGGACATAAGCATAGCTGGAGAAGAGAAAAAAAGCGCTTCTTCGTCGGCGCTTTTGGGCCATTCAAAGGGCGAAATTCATCATCACCAACACGGCGAGGATGAAGGCAACAGCGACAACGATGATGAAGATGATTCTTCTACTTCGTCTACTTCTGATTTCTACGAATCCCTTGCTCTCGACGACGATGCCGTCGACTTTGTCGACTACAATACGTACGGTGCCAAAAATGGTGACAATACTGCCGCGACAAACGAACAAATGATATCGGAATATACCACTTCGAAAGCGGCGTTGACAACAACATCTTTGAAACCCCTTTTAGGTGCTCCGTTCGAATTACCGTCGGCTGGTTCAAGCTTTAACTCTGTTCCTTATCCAAGAACCCCATCCTTGTATCACGGTTGGAACGGATACGGACACCATTATGGTTATTACCCGACTGTATGGGTCAACGACGGCGTTTGTGTCGTTGAAGGTTTGCTATCAGGACACCATTGGGGACACATTGGTAACTTGCCTGGTGACTGCCGCCCGTCCGGTCGAGAGATTTTTAATATGAACAATCACCAATACACGAGTCGCGTGGATGTCTTGTCTAACGGCGATATTCATTGGATTACGGGCGGTCATTCTCATGGGTGGCTATCTCTTTCTGGGATGACCTTCGTGACCAACGCCGGGCCGAAAACTGGATTACCGTTCAATAACGGCTACACAAACTATGGACATTCGTATGAAGGGCCGTATTACTCCAAAATCAACAACGAGTGCATTTTAGGAGGCTTGATTGGAGGCGGCAACGGGAACAATCACGTGGGCACTTTACCAGCGGGCTGTCGTCCAAGACAAGGTTTGCTTTTCAACGTGAACAACCATCAGTGCACCATGCGCTTACATGTTGCGACCGACGGTAGAATACATAGAGAGACGGGCCATTGCCATGCCTGGACCTCATTGGCTGGCGTTACTTTCCCGGCGAGCGAGGCGACAAAAACTACCTTGCAACTCTCAAACGGTTGGAAAGGCTATGGTGGATACTGGGGGACGCCTTACTACTCTTTGATCAAAGGCGAATGTATCGTTCAAGGTTTGATCAGCGGAAACAAGTGGGGATGGATCGCCACGTTACCGGACGCGTGTCGCCCTCATTATCGTTTGATTTTTAACTTGAACAACCATCAATACACGAGTCGCGTGGATGTACTTCCAAACGGAGAAATACATTGGATTGCGGGCGGTAATCATCACGGGTGGCTATCTTTGACTGGAATCAAATTCGTCGCCGTTCCGAAAAATGTTGTTCCACTGTCGTGGTATTGGCAGCCTTACGGTTGGGATTATGGTCAAATAACGTACACGGTGCAGGATAACGTGTGCGAAGTCCAAGGCTTGCTGCGAGGCAACATATGGAACTATCTAGCCACGTTACCCAGTGACTGCCGCCCGTCCGGTCGAGAGATTTTTAATATGAACAATCACCAATACACGAGTCGCGTGGATGTCTTGTCTAACGGCGAAATTCATTGGGTTACGGGCGGTCATTCTCACGGGTGGCTATCTTTGACTGGAATCGTCTTCGTGACCAACGCCGGGCCGAAAACTGGATTACCGTTCAATAACGGCTACACAAACTATGGACATTCGTATGAAGGGCCGTATTACTCCAAAATCAACAACGAGTGCATTTTAGGAGGCTTGATTGGAGGCGGCAACGGGAACAATCACGTGGGCACTTTACCAGCGGGCTGTCGTCCAAGACAAGGTTTGCTTTTCAACGTGAACAACCATCAGTGCACCATGCGCTTACATGTTGCGACCGACGGTAGAATACATAGAGAGACGGGCCATTGCCATGCCTGGACCTCATTGGCTGGCGTTACTTTCCCGGCGAGCGAGGCGACAAAAACTACCTTGCAACTCTCAAACGGTTGGAAAGGCTATGGTGGATACTGGGGGACGCCTTACTACTCTTTGATCAAAGGCGAATGTATCGTTCAAGGTTTGATCAGCGGAAACAAGTGGGGATATATCGCCACGTTACCGGAAATATGCAGACCAATGAAGCGTTTGATTTTTAACTTGAACAACCATCAATACACGAGTCGCGTGGATGTACTTCCAAACGGACAAATACATTGGATAAGCGGCGGTGCTCATCACGGGTGGTTGTCACTCACGGGTATTAGGTTTGAAGCGTTGCCGCCATTGCCGCCCGTAGTTTCTATTAAGATTACTCCGGGACAGGTAACGAGTAAAGAATTTAATTTTGATATACGAGTCTCCCATGCTGTGTGTTCTACTTCTTCGTGCTTTGAGTCGTCCGTTCAAAAAGATGCAAATGTGGCAATGGGTTTGAACTGCAAAGCTTTTATACAACCAGTGGGCGACAATAAGTGCAATTACGGAAATGCTAAAGCGCACATGCCATGCAAAAAGTGGGATAATTTCTTTGACGGTACGAAAGCTTCGGACGTGCAAACGTATTTGAGCCTCACGGACAAAGACGATCAGCTGGCTACAGGAAAGTATGAGATTCTTTACAACTGCTACTACGGAGAGCAATCTCAAACGAAGTTCAAAAGTTTGCATACGTTTACAGTCATGTCTGGTTGTTCTGACTGGTTACCAACTTCGTTCCGAGGCTTATCAATCGTTGAATTATTTTTACAATCTGCCCCGGCTTTTTTGGATGTCAAACCTCCAGAATGCGACCAGATTGATCGGGTGAAGGAATCAATCTTTCGAGAATTCGATACTTTCCCGCTCGATGGTAAGCTGTCTGCGGCCGAGATAAGAGATGCTTTCTTTAAACACGACGTTGACGCCACTTATTTGGATCGTCTCATCGAAGAAGACTATTTTGAAGCTCGCAACGGTGGTATCATGATGAGTGATGTTATTTCTTCTCGAGCGTTGCCATTGGCTTGCACGGGCACAACGTTGACGGATGCGTCCGATGTTTTCTTTACGAAATCAACATACCCTACCATGCAAGCCAACGAAGCAGAGTGTGAATCGAGCAAAGAAGGCGTAACTTTAGAGTGGGATTTCAAACGCGTTCCGAGTACTAATGATCTTCAGTGTTTGTACACCGACGGTCAACTGTTACGCGCATTTAAGACTGACTCAAAAAAGAAGTCCGTTCAAGCATTTAAAGATGAGCGTCCTTCAGCAGGTGTCGGTGAAGATGCCGTGAAATTGGTCACGCAACTGCCTTTTGATGTTGACTTGAAGAACAGTGTCGATAATTCCGGCGCGTCAACTTTGTCAAATGTTAACCACGGTTACATCACCTCTTCTGGCTGCGTGACTGCAACCGAAGATGGTGGGAAATGTTTCAAAAGAACCTCCCATTCCACTGCTTTTGTTTTGAACGACCAAAAAGCAATGTCGAAGTCATCAATAATGACATGGGTAAGACTATCGCAACGTACCGGTGGTGATCAGTATCTCTGGTTTGCCATGGGTTACGACTCTAAAGATTATCAAAAGTCCTTTGGTATCGATGCTTCTGGCCACGCATTTGCGCAGTTGAACGCAAAAGTAAAGGTCACGGGATCTAAAGTGTTGGAAGTTGATGAGTGGTACCACGTCGCTATGAACTTAAACAAGCAAACTGGATTGTCTATTTACGTCGATGGGACTCTCGATAAATCTTTGGAATCCATCGATAACATTCAAATGGACTTTCCGTTCGTGGCATCCAGCGTGAAAATATTGGACGCTTTGGGAACATTCGATGACTTTCGAATCTATTCCGGTTTGCTTTCGAAGCTGCACATTTCTTCCGTATACCAATGCGGGAGACGCACATCGTGCGCGCAGTTGGCTCGAGCTACTCCACAATCGAGACGGGTGTACTGCATCGTTCCAAGCTACAACACGGAAAAAATGAGCAGTGGTTTCACGCCCCCTTGCGTTGCTGGTTTATACTATAACGGAGCAGCTATTGATTTGCAGTTGTCACCGACGCAAAAGGGTGTCTTATTTTCATTCAGAGACACTGCTTTAGAAGAGTTATCGTATGAGATACTGCGACGACCAAATGATGCCATTACTGGTCCTCTGGGCAATTACAAAGCTGTGGTGATGATTGACTCTGCGTTGGATTATTGCGCGACGACGTTTTCTTCGCTCACCTTCTTCGACGATGAAGCTATCAAGTTACCGGGTAAGACCTGGGAATATGCAATAAAAACGAAATTTAAGGGTGTCACCAAGATTTCAGATCCAAGATCATTCGTTACTCCTTTTTACGCAATGTTCGAGGGTAAAGTAGTCGCCGGTAAATCAGGCGTGCCAGTTCCGAACGTTCGTGTCTGTACTCGTTTACTCAGAGGATCTCAAAGTAGCTCGTCTTTGATTGACCGCGATGCATCCGATATTAACTTGGCTGCATACATGAATGCGTGGCACTCAGAACAAGAGGATCCAAACAAAAGGTCTTCTGCGTACAAAGTGACCGATCAAGACATATCTTCATATTCTGAGTTGGAAGGTGGCGAGTGGTTTAACGTCACTCTGTCCTTATTTTCAAAAATAGATCGAGTGAATGTCTGTTCTGTGGAAGAGAAAGTTGAGCTCGATGTCCGCGTCTTAGATTATTCGGATCCTAAAGATGAAGGAGACTTGGGTGCACCCTGCATACTCGAAGAAAATTATGCCGACGGCTATCCAATTTTGTTCAACATTGGTTCTTCAATCTGCAGAACTTACGATTGCAGAGGTACCAAAGTAGACTCATACCTTGGTAAAGTTGTCACGGTGAAATCTGTTTCGAGCTCGTCTCAGAAATATCACGTCTCAGAAATCCAGGTCATGGGAGTTGATGTCGATTGCCCTTACACTTCATTTTCCGATGAGGATGGCAATTATGAAATTGATGTGTTAGACTTGAGTGGTCAAACCATGCGAAAAGCATACATCGGTACCGTGGCATTTAAAACTGATGTTTTCGATGAAATTGATACGTTGATGGTAAATGCCACCGGAAACAAAAACCCAGAGTCATTTCTAATTGCTTTATCCCTCGATGAAGATCTTTTGAAGAAGAACTGGGAAACATATGGAAATGTAATGTCAGACGCGGATGCTCTTTGCTATCGAAGTAAATACTCCGATATAAAAAAGGCATACGGTGACGATCTTGAAAAAATCAAATCGCATTATGACAAACACGGTAGTTGGGAAGGGAGGAGTTACCATGGTTGCAACCCGACAGCGGAACTAGGAAGCGCGATAGTGCCTAGAATGGGCGCAGACTACGAAATTGAGTGGAAAACAGGCATTAGCTTTAACTCTGTTCCTTATCCAAGAACCCCATCCTTGTATCACGGTTGGAACGGATACGGACACCATTATGGTTATTACCCGACTGTATGGGTCAACGACGGCGTTTGTGTCGTTGAAGGTTTGCTATCAGGACACCATTGGGGACACATTGGTAACTTGCCTGGTGACTGCCGCCCGTCCGGTCGAGAGATTTTTAATATGAACAATCACCAATACACGAGTCGCGTGGATGTCTTGTCTAACGGCGATATTCATTGGATTACGGGCGGTCATTCTCATGGGTGGCTATCTCTTTCTGGGATGACCTTCGTGACCAACGCCGGGCCGAAAACTGGATTACCGTTCAATAACGGCTACACAAACTATGGACATTCGTATGAAGGGCCGTATTACTCCAAAATCAACAACGAGTGCATTTTAGGAGGCTTGATT
>Ga0209308_10000470_pt1 | contig 41032 bp, 66 predicted proteins | sample COGITO_mtgs_1204_3_FD_184806 | JGI IMG/M metagenome (GOLD analysis project Ga0209308, IMG submission 184806) | Pelagic marine microbial communities from North Sea - COGITO_mtgs_120405 (SPAdes) (version 2) | ecosystem: Environmental > Aquatic > Marine > Epipelagic ... | reverse complement strand
GCCTGTAAAGGTAAATACTATTTGCCTTGGAACTTGTATGAGCGCAGGAGCAGTAATACTTGCTGCGGGAACAGGAGTTCGAAAAGCACATAAAAACTCAAGTATAATGATACACGATGGACAAATTGGTATACAAGAAAAAGTTGCTGACTTTCAACGAGCATCAGAACATTTCAAAGACTTAACTGATAGATGTAATAAATTAATGGCAGAAGTTACAAAAAAAGACTTTGATTATTGGACAAACATTAGTAAATTTGATTGTTACTTAACTGCTAAAGATGCACTTGATGTAGGAATAATTGACGAAATAATATAATATGAGTAAACATAAAGTAATTAGAAACAACTCCGGTCAAGACTTAATATATCCTACTAAGCCTGACTTGAAGATACAAAATATTTTAAGTAATGAAGAATGTAATTTTTTACGTTCTTTAACTGATGTATTTGAAGAAGATACTTCTCCACTTGTAAGTCTTAGAAGACAAAACAAAGGCTTGTATGAAGTAGATAGGCAATATTGGACATTTAGAGAATATCCACACTTCTTGTTGAAATTACATAAAAAATTGTGTTATTATTATGATGAAAAAATAAATTTACCTCATCATTGGCACATTATGAAATATAGAAATAAAGGCGATGGTCTTGGATGGCACGCTGAAGGTAGAATAAGTTATGTATCGTTTTCTATTAATCTAAGTGACTCTGATGAACACGTAGGTGGAGATTTTCAATTAAAGAACAACCCTAAATTAACATTAAACAAAGGTGACGGTGTATCATATTCAGGACACTCTACACACAGAGTATCTCCTTTAGAAAGTGGTATAAAATATAGTCTTGTTTGTTGGATGAAAGATGCATCAAGAATGAAATCAGTATATGAAGAACCATTTCCTTATGATAACGAAAAGAAAGCATAGGAGCTATTATGCCTAAAGCAATAAAAGAAGCATCAACAAAAAAAGATGTTACATTTAAATTACAATCTCACCCGATTGTAGAACAGATGGAAAAAGAATGGCCTGAGATGACTACAGAGTTTCAGAGGTTACAACGAGAACAATACGAATTATTCTGTAGAAAACAACACGATTACGGTCCAGGTAATATTTCAGTTGGTACACAATTAGTAACATCTGAAGAGATAAAGTTATCACTCACAGGTCTTTGGTTCAGAATGAATGACAAAATACAGAGACTTAAAACATTATTGATGAGTGGTAAAGATAATGCTGTACAAGGTGAGCCTATTGAAGATGCTTACTTAGATGTGAGTAACTATGGTATTATGGCTACAATCGTAAAGAATGGTAAGTGGGGTAAGTAATGGATAGTTTAGTTTGGGTAATCGCTATATGTTTGTTAGCTGTATCTACAGATGTTATAGATTGGGTATGTGATAAAGTAGCTGATAGTTTTAATAAACGTGAAAGAAACAAATAAACGTTGGTATCACATCAAAGCGAGAGATATGGATATATCCCAACCAAAGGGTAAAGTTGTTACATTTTGGTTATTTGGTGAAAGTGAATCAGATATTATGAAAATACTTAGTACAAAAAATGTTAAAGATGTAGAGTGGGTAAAACAAAAACAACCGGAGTTTGATAATTGAAGCAAGTAAGTTATAGTCAATATTCATTGTGGAATAGTTGTCCGTATCAATGGAAGTTACAATACGTAGATAAAATTAAAACAAGTGAACCATCTATACACACTATTTTTGGTAGTGCTATGCACGAAGCTATACAAACATATTTAGGATGTATGTATAACTTTACTATAAAAGATGCAGATGCGCAAGATATCGAAGACTTGTTAAGGCGTAAGATGAAAGAGTTTTATCAAAAAGAAATAGTCGATACTGATAAACTTCATTTAGTATCAAGAGATGATATGGTTGAATTTTATCAACAAGGTGAAGAGATATTAGATTACTTCAGAAAGAAACGTGGACAATACTTTAGCAAAAAGAGTTGGACACTTTTAGGTATAGAAGAACAATTAGCAATACCTATTAGAGGAGACTTAAAGTTTCTTGGATATCTTGATGTAGTGATGAAAGATGAAATTAGTGGTAAGATAAAAATCATTGACATCAAGACAGCAACTATGGGATGGAACAAATATCAAAAAGCAGATGTTATAAAGAGTGACCAATTACTATTGTATAAAGAATACTATGCTAAAAAACACGATGTACCTGTAGAGATGATTGATATAGAGTTTCTTATCTTCAAAAGAAAGTTGTGGGAGAAGGCTGAGTTTCCTCAGAAGAGAATACAAAGACACGTTCCAGCAAACGGTAAGCCGAGTATGAATAAAATGAGAGCAAGATTTGAAGAATTTTTAGATGCTTGTTATGATAAAGATGGTATTGTAAAAGAAGGAATTGAATATGATAAATGTCAAGGTAAATGTAAAGCGTTCACAAAATGTAAGAGTTTATGATGCAGTATAGAGATGTAAAAGTTAGTATAAGAATGTTGTTAGATGATTTTATACAACCGCCTTTTAGAGATTATGTTGTATACTATTTACAGAAGGTAGAACAAACGTGTAAAATACGAGTAAATCACGTTTTTATTTATGATGAAGTTGATACAATAAAAGTAAAAGAATTTTCTGATTTTGTATTAGAGAAACTGACACACAAAACAGAGATTATACCTTTAGAAAAAGTTAGACCACAAGACCATGTATGGATGAATTTGTTACCTACAAAACTTAAAGATTTAGGACAATGGACATACTCTTCTTGTTATGATGAACCGGCAGATATATTTCAAGGTCTAAAGGCATTTAACGATGCCGCAGTTTTCGTAACATCACCTAAACCCGAAAAGGAAGAATGGAAAAACAGAAAGTAGCTATCATAGGTAGTAGAGAGTATATTAATAAAAGAAAGATTCAAGAGTTTATATTCAAATTAAAAGAAAAGTATAATGGAGAGGTCATTATTGTATCAGGTGGAGCAAAGTATGGTGCTGATAAATACGCTAAGAGATTTGCTTTAGATTTTGAGTTAGAGTATCACGAGTTTCCTCCGTATCACGAATCATATAATATACATTGTGTATTGGAAAGATTTTTTTATGGTAAGCCTTATAACGTTGGTAATTATCATAGTCGTAATAAGAAATTAGTTGAACATTCAGATATGGTAATAGCATTTGTTCCTAAAGAAGTTACTAATGGAACACGTTCAGCAATAAAATATGCCGAAGAATTAGGAAAAAACTTTGTTATAATCTCAGGTTAAAATATACTTATATATACATATACAGAGGAAACGTTATGAGAGAAACTAAATTAAAACTAACATCGGTTAAAGTATATAAGCCACTTTATCATAAGTTCAAAGTACGAGCAATGGATGATGAATTTACTCTACAAAAACTTGTAAACAGAGCAATGGATTTATATATGAATGAGCCATCCTTTAAAGATAAAATATTTGAACACACTAACCTAGCATTATCAGGAAGTATAAACTTATGAAAATACCTAATTTAGCAAACAAGATAGATTCTGTAGTAAATCTATTATCTACTATAGAAAAACGATTATTAAGAATAGAAGAAAGTTTAAGAAAATCAAAAGAGAAGAAAAAAGAGGTTATAAATGGCTGAAATAGCAAAAGGTATAAACTTGCCTAAGTTAAAAAAAGTAAAGTCTACACCTGTAATAAATTCTAAAAAGAAGACGATACTTTTATTGTCTGATGATTGTAGAATGACTTCAGGCGTTGGTGTTATGTCTTTAGAATTAATTCGACAAACGTGTAAAGAATATAATTGGATTCAATGTGGCGGAGCTATTAAACATCCTGAAGAAGGTAAGAAGTTTGATTGTTCAGATGATTTGAGAGAAAAAACAGGTGTTGATGATGCATCATTAATTGTATATCCTGTATCAGGTTACGGTAATGATGAGATGATTAGAACTATGATGAGTATGCACAAGATTGATGCTATTATGATTTATACTGACCCGAGATTTTGGAAATGGTTATTTGATATGAGTCACGAACTACGAAGTATTCTTCCTATATTCTATTATAATATATGGGATGATTTACCGTATCCGATGTGGAATGAACCATTTTATGAATCAGTTGATTTGTTAATGAATATAACAAAACAAACTTGGAATATTGTACGTAATGTTAGACAGAACGTACCTGTAGAAGATTGGCAAAACACTCTTGTTCCTCATGGTATTAATGAAGAGATATTCTTTCCTATTAATAAGAAACACGAGTTGTATCCTAAGTTGTTAGAGTATAAAGATAAGACTATTAGAAATAAAAATACAAAGTTTGTTATGTTATGGAATAATAGAAATATCAGAAGAAAACTTCCAGGTGATGTTGTTCTATCGTGGAAACATTTTTTAGACAAATTGCCTGCAGAAGAAAGAAAAAATTGTTTGATGATTATGAAAACTCCTCCTGTTGATAACAATGGTACTGATTTAATAGAAGTTCTAAAGTGGAATTGTCCTAATGCAGAAGTATTGTTTATACCTGAAAGATTAGCTGAAGAAGATATGAATATGTTATATAATATGGCAGACATAACAATTAATATAGCATCTAATGAAGGATTTGGATTAGGAACAGCTGAGTCTTTAATGGCAGGAACACCAATCATTGTGAATGTTACAGGAGGTCTACAAGACCAATGTGGGTTCAAGAAAGATGGTAAACTTTTGATGAAAGAAGATTATACAAAAGAGTGGGGTTCTAATCACGATGGTAGATATACAGAACACGGTGAATGGGTAAAGACAATATGGCCTACTTCAAATTCACTACAAGGTTCTCCACAGACACCATACATCTTTGATGATAGACCTGATTGGAGAGATGCAGGTGACAAGATTTATGAGTGGTATAAGACTTCTAACGAAGACAGAGAGAAAGCAGGACAAGCGGGTAGAGATTATTGTCTGTTACCTGAGACTGCTTTATCAGCAAAAAATATGGGTAAAGCTTTTGTAGAGTCTATGAACACTGCATTTGATAAGTGGAAGCCTGTTAAACAATTTAAAGTATACGAGGTTTAAGATGAGTAAATTAGTATCAGTTATAGGACCTGTAGGAACTCGTAGTGGTTATGGTTCTCACGCAAGAGATATTGTAATATCATTATTAGACTTAGGATATGATGTAAAGACATTACCGATAAGATGGGGTATTACACCACAAAATGCACTCGATAAAAATAATGAACGAGATAAAAGAATTATTGATACGATTGTTCTTGACGGAAACCTCGAAAGACAGCCTGACATACATTTTCACGTTAGTGTTCCTGTCGAGTTTCAACGAGTTGGTAAGTTTAATGTAGGTATCACAGCCGGAGTTGAATGGACCGTACCTAATCCTGAATGGATAGAGGCTATGAATACAATGGACTTGAATATAGTTCCTTCAGAGTTCGTCAAGAATGTAATGAAAGAGAATATATTTGATAGAAAAGATAATCAAGGAAACGCAGTTGGTAAATTAACTAATGACAAGCCAATAGAAGTTTTATTCGAAGGTTACGATGAAACTATATACAAAAAAACTGATGAGTTTAGTAAATCTTTAGTTGATGAGATGTCTGCTATAAAAGAAGATTTTTGTTTTCTTTATGCAGGACATTGGTTACCAGGACCATTTGGTGAAGACAGAAAAGACACAGCGTCTTTGGTTAAATTATTTATTGAGACTTGGTCTAATGTAGATAACGCACCCGCATTAGTATTAAAAACATCAGCAGGTACATTTAGTCCGCCTGACAAATATGATTTGATGAAAAGAATAGAAAATATTAGAAACACACAAACTAATGTTCCACGAGAACATCAGCCACGTATTTATTTATTACACGGAGAGTTATCTGATATTGAAATGAATGAGTTGTATCATCATCCTAAAATAAAAGCTATGGTATCATTAACTAAAGGTGAAGGATTTGGTAGACCTTTATTAGAGTTTAGTACTACAGGAAAGCCTGTTATAGCTACTAATTTTTCAGGACACGTTGATTTTCTTGATAAAGATGTGTCTATATTATTAGGCGGTGAATTACAAGAAGTTCACAAAGATGCTATACCTGAACAATATAGATTTCAAGGCGCTATGTGGTTTAAAGCAGATTATAGTCAAGCAAAATTTGCTATGCAACAAGTTCATTCAAAATACAAAAAGTATTTAACTAATGGTTATGCTCAAAAACAAGTTTCAACTCAATTCACTTTGAACAATATGACTAAGAAGTTAGGTGAAATACTTAAACCGTATGAAGCACAGATGACAGAACACGTAGATATAACTTTACCTAAACTTAAAAAAATAGATAGTAAACTTAAATTACCTAAACTTAAAAAAGTATAGTTTCGGTTGACCTATGTTAGTTTTTTGTGTTATATTTAATTGTAATTAAAGAGAGAAGATAATGGAACAGAAAGCAAAATGTCCTACATTTGCAGGGGAACTTCATACTTGTTTTGTGGAGACTACAAAAGAAGGATTTGAATCATATTTATGTTTTGATTGTGGATACACAACAAACTCTGCATTAAAAATAGATACTGATGAATGTAATGAACAGACTCAAAACTTTACAAAGTTGGTTAGAGATTTAAAAATAGAAGATACAGAGTTGGGATTAGAATGGTATCCATCTGTTATTAATATGGGTGCTATGGGAATGATATTTCCTGAAGGTACTCGTGATAATTGGAATTATTTAGTTGCTAAAGTAGTAGCTATTCCTGAAGAGAAACGTGTAGAATATCCTAAACCTGATGGGAGTGGTAATTATGAAACATTCCTTGATGTTGATAATGCTATAGTGTATCCTAATAACAAATTTTTAAATGCTTGTAAAGATTTAGGAATTGCTACAAATGTTTAAGAAACCATATAATTGGGCAAAAGTAGAACGTGGAGACATAATATCTTTTAGATATAAAGGTAGTGATGGTCGCTCTACAAAGAGAAGTGTTATTGTCCTTGAGAAGAAATTAAAACATCCTAATTCTCGAAACACTTTGTTACACGGGTATCAATTAGATACACGGAACGTTCCGGCTATTAGAAGTGAGTCTGTATTAATTACTTTGTTTGAGAAGATTGGTACTCCGCAAGAAGTTGATAAAGAAAAATCTATAATAAAGATTTTAGTTGAAGGACGGAGCCCTCAAGTGTATTCCAGGACAAAAAGATTGATTGAAAGATATGGTATTTATAGAACATATTATTATGACAGAGCAAAAAATAATCAAGTTTTTCTTGAGCCTGTAAAAATAGACCCTAAAGTATTGGATGCGATATTATGATTAGTTACGCAATAACATCACATAATGAAACTTATGAACTAAAAAGACTACTTGACTTTTTAATGAATTGGAAAGTACAAGATGAAGACGAAGTAGTTATACTTGATGATTTCAGTTACGATAGCCATCTTGAAATGTTAAAACCTTATATTGATTGTGGATTTATAGATACATTTGAACAGAGAAAATTAAATAAAGATTTTGCTTCTCAAAAAAATCACTTAAATTCTCTATGTACAAAAGACTATATTTTTCAATTAGACGCAGATGAATTACCTGCAGATACTCTGATTATGAATATTAAAGCATTACTAAATGCTAATCCTAAAGTAGAAATGTTTTGGGTACCGAGAATAAATACCGTAGAAGGAATAACAGATGAACATTGTAAGAAGTATGGTTACAGATTAGATGACAATGGTAGAATAAACTTTCCTGACCCTCAAGCAAGACTTTATAAAAATAGTGATAAGATTAAATGGGTAAAGCCTGTACACGAAATACTAACAGGTGCTAAAGTAACTACAGCATTACCATTCGAAGATGAGTTTTGTCTTATACATACAAAGACTATTGAAAAACAAGAAACACAGAATAAATTTTACAATGAGGAAATAAGTGGAATATAATACAACAGGAGAAATCCATAGTTACGGTGATGGTGGAATATTTGAAACTAATAAAACTATATTGATAACAGGAGTAGCAGGTCTGCTTGGTAGTAGAATGGCTGATTGGTTTGTTGAACATACAAATCATTTGATTATCGGTGTAGATGATTTAAGTGGTGGTTATATTGATAATGTTAATAAAGAAGTAGCATTTCATCAATTTGATTTAGCAGATAATAGCAAATTAGAAAGACTATTTGAAGTAACACATCCTGATGTAGTTTATCACTTCGCTGCTTATGCCGCAGAAGGACTTAGTCCTTTTATGAGAAATTACAATTATAAAAACAATTTGATGTCAACATCAAAAGTAGTAAATGCTTGTATAAACTACAATGTAGAAAGACTTGTTTTTACTTCTACAATGGCAGTTTACGGACACGGAACTCCGCCTTTTGATGAGTCACATACTCCGACTCCTATCGACCCTTATGGTGTAGCAAAGTATGCGTGTGAAATGGACATTCAGATAGCAGGTGAACAACATGGATTAGATTGGTGTATTATTAGGCCTCATAATGTTTATGGTGAGAAACAAAACATATGGGATAGATATAGAAATGTTTTAGGCATTTGGATGTATCAACATATGAACGATGAACCAATGTCAATCTTTGGTGATGGTGAACAAAAGAGAGCATTTAGTTATATGAACGATTGTTTAGAGCCTTTATACAAAGCAGGATTTGATGATAGAGCATCTAAACAGATAATCAATCTCGGAAGTGGGACTTTTTATTCTATCAACGAAGCGTGTGAAATATTAAAGAATGTTATTCAAGGCGGTGACTCAATATATCTTGAACCAAGACACGAAGTTAGAAACGCACATCCTACTTGGGAAAAATCTATGGAACTTCTTGATTACAAAGATACTACAGATTTAGAACTTGGTCTAAGTAATATGTGGAGTTGGGCACAAGAACAACCAAATAGAAAAAGACAATCTTGGGAATTGTATGAAGTTGAAAAAGGTATCTATGACTTTTGGAAAAATAAATAATGAATTTTTTAACTATATTACTTAGAGTTAGAAATGAGAATCTATTCTTAGAATCGTTTGTAAGACATTATTTTGCAGAAGGTGTAGATGAGATACATATACTTGATGATAATTCTACACAAAAATATCCTGAGTATGTGACAAATCATCCTAAAGTATTTGTGTATGAAGCAACTCATTTTAAATCACATCACGAAAAATTAATAGATGCACAGAATATGTATACTCATTTATTACGAGATAAAACAAAGTGGTTTATGTTTATTGACGCAGATGAGTTTATAACTACAAGAAGAAATCCTAATAAAACTATCAGAGAAGAATTAGAGACTACTTTTAAAGATGCTGACTTAATCAAGATACCTTGGGTAATGTTTGGTTCAAACGGCCAAGATAAAAATCCTAAACAAGTATTAACAGATACTACTTGGAGATGGAATCACAATAAAGAACATATACATCCTGAAGAAGCTGTAAAGATATGGCCACATAGAAAATGTAAGTTAGATAAAATTGAAGTCAAATCAATCTTTAAAACAGAAGCATTTGCTAAGTTGACTACACATTGTCCTTCGTTACCTACAAAAGAAATTAACATTGTAGATGGAGTAGACGCATTAGACAATTATCATAATGACCCTGAAACAGAGATTTGGTATCACAATTTAAGAGAAGATTGTATCGAGAGAGCATACTTAGCTTGTAATCATTATAGAAATATATCTAAAGAACAGATGAGAATGAAAGCAGATGATTCTCACTTACCATTATACAGAGTTAATAATTGTTATGAATTACAATTACAATCAGATTTCTCTGAACTTGAAGACGATTTTATAGCTAAGAAAGCAATAGAACGAGGATATTATGATTGATAAGATTGTTTTAAATAATAAGACATTAGATGATATAGATTTGTCTAAGTATTTTAATTATTTAGGAAGTAAATATCAACCTCATTTTAGTGAGGTAAGTGGTAAAGAGCATTATAGATTATTAGCATATCTTTCAACATTATTTGATGGTTGTAATATATTAGATGTAGGCACACATACAGCCGCATCAGCTTTAGCACTTTCTTACAATACACAGAATAAAGTAGACACTATAGATATTACGGATATGTTAGGATGGGTGAAAGGTGCTATAGAAGAAGATTTTGAAAATATTAAATTTCATATCGGTGATGTTTACGAAAATGATTTGATATCAAACTCAGATTTAATTTTATATGACACTAAACACGATGGTAATCTTGAAAGAAAGTTTCATAATCATTTGGTTGAAACTGAATGGGAAGGGATTTGTATTTGGGATGATATAACACTTGACTTTGCTGGAAATAAAAGGCAAGTGATGATTGATTTTTGGGATGACATTAAACATACTAAATTTGATATTTCAAAGTATGCACATTGGACAGGAACGGGAATTGTCTTTTATAATTGTGAACCTAAAGTTGTGACACAATGATAAAGATTTTTGTCCCTCCTATAGAGCAGTTTGAACTTAACGAATCACAAGGAGAAATTAATCATATTATAAAAGATGGAGTAAAACTTAATTCAAAAACTGAATTAGTCAAGTCTTATGCTGAATGTGATTATGTTTTTCTTGATTTTAGACATATAAATAATAGGTCAGGATATAAAGGCAATCTAAAAGAATTTGATAAAAACAAAATAATTGTAATTGATTATATTGACCAACAAGAATTGTTTGATGTAGATTGTCTACATTATTTTAAACGTAGTTCAGTTTTAAAAAGAGACGGCTCATTTATCATACCACCTTATCATCGTCAAGTTATACCTATTAGTTATTGTGTAAAGAATAATTGGTTAGATTTTGATTTAGATACACTTCCTGCTACTAAAAGAGATATTGATATATCTGTATTTTTTAGACAAACACACGAAATAACTAAGATGTGTATGTTCAACAGAGCGATGATAGCAGACTTTGTTTCTAATAAATACCAAGACAAAAATATTCACGTAGGCATTGTAGATAACGATGGTGAAGCCGGAAGAGTGAGTATGGGTAAAGAGTATATCGATAAAATGTTACGTTCTAAAATAGTTGTTAATTGTAACCCTGATGAATGGGAAGGAGATTATAGATTATTTGAAACATTAAGTTGTGGTGCTATGGTGATAGTAGATAAGATGATTACACCTGTAGTAAATCCATTTCAGAACAAAGAGCATTTAGTATATTATAGTTCAATAAAAGAGTTAGAAAAAGTACTTGATTATTACTTATCACAAGCCGGTGATAGTGAGCGGATAAAGATAGCACAAAAGGGTTATGAATATGCACTCAAATATCATAAGACATCAAATAGAATAGATGAAATTTTAGAAATAATTGGGAGATAAAAATGAATCTAAAAAGTGTTAAAAAATATAAAGATGAGTTTATAGAAAAAGTTGGAACCTATGTAGGGTGGGATGTTCCTCACGCTTGGCCAATAGAGCCTTCTCGACCTGAAGGAGGTTATCCTGACAATAGTATATTCTTTAGTGAAGCATTAGCAATTTATACTTTAGCTAAAGATAAAGAAATAGATATTCTTATTGAATCAGGAGTTCGTAGAGGAGGTTCTACAAGTATTTGGGGTAGAGTTTTTCCTGACTTGAAAGTTTATGCTATAGATTGTTTAATAGAAGGTCCTGAACCAAGACTAAAATGGGAAGGCGTTCAATCTGTTATCAAACCACTTTATCCACAGATAGAATTTATAGAGGGTGATGGATACGAAGAGATACCTAAACTAATAGAGTCAAATTCAGATAAAAAGATAGGTATATTTGTTGATGGACCTAAACATCCAGGAGGTTTGATGTTAGCTGAATCTTGTTTTGATGATTATGAAAACGTTCTGTTTTCAAGTTTACACGACTACGTACATCCAACTTACTTTACTACTCACGACTCAGAATTTAGAGAGATTGTAGGAACTATAGATTCTGATATGAAACAACCTGCCTGTGAAAGGTATCCTAAAGGACCAGGACTAACAATAATATGTTAAAAACATTAGCAGTAATATACAATCATAATCTACCTGAGATGACAGATAAATTGTGGGAAGAATTAAAACCATACGAAAGAGATGATTACGACTTAATTCTAATTGATAATGGTTCTACTGATGAAGGCAAGTCTAAATACACGACACACGAAACAGGTCAGAATACATATTTCGGAGGTGCACTTAACATTGCCTTAGATTTTTTTACAATGTCCGGAACATATGATAGTCTTTTATCGTTGAATAACGATTTAGTTCTTCAAGGTGATAACTTTGTTAAGACACTCAGAGAAGAGATGTTTAATAACGACTTTAAAATAGTATCTCCGTGTGTATTACAAGTTGAAAATCAATGTAAGTGGAAGTATATGCATTGTTGGAATAGTGATACAATTCGTGAAGTTAAATGGGTAGACTTTCAAGCACCATTAATACACAAAGATTTTATAGAAAAGTATCCTCAGTTTCCTGATGAATTAGTTTATGGTTGGGGTCAAGATGTACTCTCAGGTATTTTATGTGAACAGAACGATTGGAAAGTAGGAGTAGTAGACAGATGTCCTTTGATTCATCATTCAGCACACACTTACAAAAGTGGTAAAAGTGATTTAGACCTACAGACTTATTGTCAAAATGCTGAACAAGGAATGTTTGGTTATATGAAGTCTAATGAATTGATGGAAACGTTTTTAAAGTTTAGGGAGTTATCTGCAGGATATACATATGAAACCTAAAGTTGCTCTTATAGGAAGAGGTAAGTGGGGTCTTGTACTTGAACGAACTTTATTAGAAGTTATACAAACAGATTTTGTAGAACCTGAAGAAGCAGAATGGATATTCTTAGCTACACCTAATGATTTACACTATGACCAAGTCAAGTATTGGTTAAATCAAAAGAAAAATGTTTTTTGTGAAAAGCCACTAACATTAAGTTATGAATCAGCTAAAGAATTGTTTGAATTAGCAGACTCACAAAGAGTCGCTCTATATGTCGATGATGTATTTAGATGGAGAGATGATTTAGTGACTTGGCTACATATGAATAAATTTCAGTGGTCAAAAAGTGATAATACAAACTTCATTGACAGATTAGCATATCATCATTTTTATTTATGGACACAAGACAGATATGACGTAAAGGTGAAAAATGTGTCTTGGGACTTGAAGTGGCATTCTGTTCCTGATATGTTTACGGTATCTTTGTATGGAGGAGAATCTGCTGACTTTGACTATTCACGAAGTGGAAAGACTATACACAAAATAAATGGTGAAAATGTTAAAAAAAGTGAAAATAATGCTTTGAAAGATATGTTAAATGCTGTAATTTATGACTATGAAATGATAGGAGGAAATAGGAATTCGACACTAAATGCCATAAAAATATCAGAGGCAGTTAGAAAGAAACTATATCCAAAGGCTTTAGTTGTAGGCGGAGGTATATTCGGAACAACAGCCGCAGTAGGATTAAAGAATAACGGGTACAACGTAAGACTTACTGAAAAGTTAGATGATGTGATGAAAGGCGCATCTGACATAAATCAGTACAGACTACACAAAGGATTTCATTATCCACGAAGTAACGAAACAGCAGAAAGTTGTTTAGAAGGAACAAAAACATTTGAAAGAAAATACGGTAAGTCTATAATGAACGGAAGTATACAACATCTATATTGTATAGCATCAGAAGATTCTCTTGTGACTCCTTCTGAATATTTGAAGTTCTTGGATTATCATAAGTTAGAATATACAAAAGTAAACCCTTTACCTAATACTGATTTAACGGTAGAAGTAAACGAGAAGTTATTTAATAACAATACTTTACGTGAATTAGTTAAAGACAAACTCTATGGTAATGGAATAGATTTAGAATTAAATTCTGAAGTAGATATAAAAGATTTCAAAAATTATGATTTAGTTGTGTTAGCTACATACGCAAATATAAATCAGTATTTAAGTAAAAAACAAGATTATCAGTTTGAGTTATGTGAAAAACCTGTTGTTAAATTATCTGATAAATATTCAAACAAAAGTATTGTAGTGATGGACGGGCCGTTTATGTGTTTAGACCCATATGGTGATACAGGGTATCACGTATTAGGTAATGTAGTACACGCTATTCACGAAACAAATATAGGTCCAAAGCCGATAGTGAAAAGCAAGACACTCAGAAAATATTTAAATGATGGAGTAATCAAAAATCCTAAAGTTACTAATATTGAAAAGTTCATAGAAACAGGAATGAAATTCTTTGAAGATTTTGATAAATTAGAACACATAGGTTCTATGTATACTTTCAGAACGGTACTTCGAGATAGAGAACACGATGATGCGAGACCTACATTAGTGAGAAAAGAAAAAGCGCCTTATAATATGTATTCGTTGTTTTCAGGAAAGATAACTACTTGTGTAGATGCGACAAACGAACTAATAAAATTAGTAAATCAGGAGAAGCTTTATGGCTAAAGATATTATAGTAATAACATCAATGTACCCTAATGGTGGGAAAGCACCTGGACAAGATTATTGTATAGCAAGTTGGGAATGGTGGTGTAAGAAAAATGATGTACAATTAATGATTTTTGATGAACCATTAACAGATATAAACTTTATGAATCCTATTTGGCAGAAGTGGTGGGTGATGGATATCTTGGATAATTCAGGAACTGAATATAATCAGATTGCTACTATAGATGTTGACACAATGGTTAGATGGGATTGTCCTAATTTTTTCAATATGACTCACGGACAATTTAGTTGTGTTCTTGATGAGAGTAATGTTGGTTGGGTACATCAGAGTATAGGAATATATCAGAAGTTCTTTCCTGATGTTAAGTTTGATTGGACAACATATTTTAATTCAGGATTTTTGATTTATAGTAAAAAACACAAGCCTTTAGTTGAGACTATAAAAAACTTTTGGACAGAGAATGATGATGAGTTATATAACATTCAAATGACGAAAAGAAAAGGTAATGACCAAACACCTGTAAATTATATAGTTAGAAACGAAAATGTAAAAATGAATCTTCTTGATAAGACTTTTAATATGACTCATCTACAACGAAAAGAAGTATTACAAGATTTTATGTTTGTTGAATGTGGTTATGTTTGGCACTTCAACGGATTCGATAAACATCACAGAGAACCTTTAATGAAAGACACTTGGGAGAGAGTAAAAAGTAATTATGAAAAGTAAAATTGCTATAGGATGTCTCGTTCAGTGGTACGAAGTAGAGATGGTCGAAGATTATTTGATAAGTCTTCGAAATGCTGTACGTAATATCAATCCGAGACGAAATGTACAAATAGATATTTGTTTAAATCTCAATGAAGGTTTAGAAAAATTAGATACTTCTAAAAAAGAAATGTACGAAATAGAGTCAAAGTTTGTTTCTATGGTTAAAGAGATATTAAGCGGGTGTCACTATGTCTATTGGAAAACTGAAATAGATATCTATACTATAGCTGATTATAGAAGAGATTTCAACAGAACAAGTTGTGAACGAGCTGATATTTTAGTATGGGGAGAAAGTGATTCATTAATACCTGAACAAACATTTCAAGTATTAGACTATCTTCATAACGAAGTAAAAGACGATACTCCTAAATACATTTCTACATTTGGTATAAATAAAATGTGGGATGATTCTTGGAAACCATTAGAACATACAGAATTTACAGACAAACCATTTATTGAAGCTGATACAGAAAATTGGTGGAGTATACCATACACTATGAATCAAGAAGAAATGGATGAAATAAATAATAGAGTACACGAATTAGATGTGAGACAAATACAGCCTCATAAGTTTAATGGGTGTGGACTTGTAATTAGTTCAGAAGTTATCAAGGCAGGAGTAAACATACCAAAAAGTTGTTTCTTTATAAATGAAGATACAGCATTTATGTTAATGATGAATAAAGTATTAAGTAATGTACCACAATATCATTTTAAGAATCTATTAATTGTACACAATAGAAAACATCCACAAAAAAGAAATTACATTTTGGGCGAAGACAATGATATTTATATAGACAAGAACCGTACTAATCACGATTGGTACAACATCGCTAATGAGTTTTGTAAAATCAATAATGCTAATTTGTTCGAAAATAAAAAATCTTATACTTGGGAAGATGTATGGACACGCATAAAATAACAACCACAATCTCTACAAATAATAATTTAGAATACTTAAAGTTAGCTGTTAAGTCAATACGACAAAATGCCTATTATAAAGATATGCCTATAATAATACACGCTGAAAATTGTAATGACGGAACTTATAATTGGTTAGATTCTAACTACAGAAAATATGATTTAGACTATTATGTAGACCAAAACTATGACCCTAAAGGAATTGGTGGTGGTATGGATTTTTGTGTTGATAAAGTCAAAACAGAATTTGTAAATATTATCCACTCAGATATGTGGATAGCACCGAATCAAGATTTAGAATTGTTGAAACTATACGATGATATCGAACCAGGAGAAAGATTGATAGCATCATCATTCAGAATACAGCCGAGAATATTTAAAAACGACCCTGACTACAGACCAGGAACGGTATTTGTAGAGAAAGAAGAGTTTGGAGCATACGCAGAAGACTTTGACTTTAATTCTTTTGATGTATGGGCCAATGAGTTTGTAAATATGAATGATTCTTTAGAAGTTCGTAAAGCCGGCGGAGCAGGATTCTTTTGTAGAGTAGAAGACTACAAGTGGATAGGCGGTAATGATGATTTATTCAGACCTGCTTCTTTTGAAGACAAAGATTTATTTATTCGTATGCAATTAGAAGGGTATACATTTAAGATGATACCTCAATCAGTTGTATGGCACTTCTCTGCTCGTGGTAGTCACTTCAGAGATGAAGCAAAAGATAAGTTTTTTATGAAATCAGAAAGACAAAGAGAAGCAGAAAAAGTTAACGCGCAGAAATTTAGAAACAAGTGGGGTAGATTGCCTAACGCAGATGAAGCAACTTTTGTTAAACCAATAGAAGGAACAAATGTTCCTACAAGAATAAAGTGGAGAAGTTACTAATGGATATCGGAGTAGTAGGATGTGGTTTTGTCGGAACGGCAGTTTATGAAGGTCTAAAAAATCATCACAATTTAAATAATTATGACAAAGCAGTAGATAAAGATTGTACCTGTGGAAGTATGCAAGAGTTAGCAGATTGTTCTGATATTATTTTTGTATGTGTTCCAACACCAATGAAGAAAGATGGGAGTTGTTATACAGGAATAGTAGAAAATGTTGTAAAAGAATTAGATGAATGTACAGAAGGTAAAATATTAGTTTTGAAATCTACACTTATACCTGGTACTACACGAACACTTAATCAGATATATAAGAACAACACAATAATATTTAGTCCTGAGTTTCTAACAGAAGCTAATTCAATAGAAGATTTTAAAAATCAGACAAGAATTATATTAGGCGGTGAAAGACAGGGTACAAACAAATTAAGAATAATGTTCAGTAAAGCGTTTCCTAAAGCACATATAATCAAAACAGATTCAACATATGCTGAGATGATAAAATATGTTACTAATAATTTTCTTACGGTTAAGGTAGCATTTGCTAATGAAATGTATAAAGTATGTGAAAGATTACGTATAGATTATGATAAAGTAGTTGAGTATGCGACTCTCGATGAACGTTTAGGTCACGCACATTGGGGAGTTCCTGGTCCTGACGGAGACTTGGGTTTTGGAGGACATTGTTTTCCTAAAGACTTATCAGCTATGATAGAATTGACAAAAGATTTACAAACTCCTAATTTTGTATTGAGAGGTGCTCAAGATACAAATGATGAGTTGAGAAAAAATAGAGATTGGGAAACTATGCACGGAAGAGCAGTTATAGACGAGGTAGAGCAATAATGAATTTAATAAGTTTTATTTTACCAAGTAGAAATAATTTAAAATACTTGAAACAAGCATATCATAGTATCAGAAAGAACTCTGAACATCCACACGAGATTTGTATGTCTGATGATTTCTCAGATGATGGAACTTGGGATTGGATGAATGAAATAGTAAAGAAAGATAAGAATGTACAGATACATAGAAACAACGGTCCTGAAAGATTAGGACATACGATACTTTATGATACATTAGTTGATATGGCTACAAATGATAGAGTGATGATATTTCACGCAGATATGTATTTGTGTCCTAATGCTGATAAAGAAATAGATAAATATTTAGAACCAGGTAAAGTTGTATCACTAACTCGAATCGAACCTCCTCTTCATCCTCCAGGTCCTGAAAAAGTATTAATTGATTTTGGTATTGAACCTGAAGAGTTTGATGAACAAGGATTGTTAGATTTTATTGAAGAAGATGGTCAAGGTGAAGATAAAGTTACTGATGGGATATTTGCACCTTGGTGTATAATGAAAGATGATTTTACAAGAATACACGGACACGACCCTTTGTATGCTCCACAAAGTAAAGAAGATTCGGATATATTCAACAGATTTATGTTAGCAGGATATGAGTTTATACAGACTTGGCAAGGCTATGTGTATCATATGACTTGTAGAGGTAGTAGATTCAAAGATGGAGCAAAACGTAATCCTGATGGTAAAGTCTTTATGAAGAATAGAGAGAGTGATGAATGGTTAACTCAGAATATGAAAAGTACAAGAAACTTCATTAGGAAGTGGGGTTCGATGGTTAATCACAACGAATATCTAAAGCCTATCATAGCACCTAAATATGATATTGGTCTACTTGTTAATAATTGTAGTTATGAACTTTTACACACACTTGAACCTTATTGTAATCAAATATATTTAGAGAACGATAGATACTTTCAAGATTATTTAAATAGTGAAGGTCCAAATAGTGGATATGATTTAAGTCCTAAGTTACTTACAAGAGCTACAAAACCACTTAACGATGTATTGATTGAGTTTGATGCAAAAGAATTAAATCAAGATAATTGGAGAATATTTCTTCAGTTTCCTAACATCTTAGAAGAGAGTGGAGAGCCTAACTCTGATTTTATTTTAGATATTTTTAAAATAAAGATAAAATTGCTTGACAACCAGGTAGATTTATTGGTAAATTCTGTACAGAAATGAGTGATAAACATAAACTAAAAGGTTCTTTCTATTTAAAACTTCCTACTTTTAGGGATAGTGATGATTGGTTAGAGATTGGTGAAGTATCGTTTGGTAATTTTTATTCGTATGGAGGCTTAACATCATTACGACAATTTTTATCTATTGCTGAAAATAAACCTACTTTGTTAGAAAAATGTCAAATAAAAGATGATAGTGGTAAATCTTATTCTGCAGAAGAATTTGTATTAGCATTAGCAGAATTACAGGTGATTGATAATGGGTAATATAGATTGGCAAGATTATGAAGATGAATTGATGGAAGACACTTTCAGACAAAACATTAAAGTAAAACATAAATCAAAAAAGAAACAAAAGGAAAAGAAAAATGAGTCTAAAAAACCATATGCGATTCGTAAAAAGAATAATTAGTCTACCACTACTATTCTTAATTGGATGTTCATTACCTACAGAACCTGGGTATGATTCTAATTTTAATGTTAATGTTATATCAAATTTACCTATAATAGATGGCATAGCTACACTTGATTTAGATAATAGCCCTGCTTGGCAAACTATTCATATGATTGATATAGAAGTTACAGATTCAGATGGAGAGCCTATAGAATATGCAGATGTAGATTTTAAGTCTAATTTATATTGGCAGTTGAATAATGTTTGGGGATATATAGAACACAACGGATTAACTGATGAGTTAACTTGGAACGCATATGATACAACGTTTGTGGTAGATGGTAATCTACACGATTTAGTACCTACAACAAATCACGCAAGTATGACAGATTCAGATGGATTAACAAGAAACGCATTAGCACCTGTAACGAAGATGGCAGGTGATACCTTAGTACTTACAATAGATGTTTGGGCTCATGGTAAAGGACAAGTAATTAAAGAACTAAAAATCAAGTTGGAGGAATAACTATGGCAAGAGGAAATTTACACGGAACGAAAGGCGAAGAAACTAAATCTCGTAAGAAGACGAGACAAGGTAATGGTAAAGGTACAAAATTTAGTACACGAGTAAGTTCAAAACGATTTAAGAAAAAGAAATACAGAGGACAAGGGAGAGCATAATGCCGTATTTAGAACGCTATATAATTCAAGAGAACGATGTCTTTCAGACCGTTGAAATCACAGAAGAACAAGCTGAAGAATATAAAAAGTTTGAAGCAGGTGAAATTGAAGACCCTGAATGGTTAGAAGAAATGGATTGGGATGAAGGAGATAATGATTGGAGTCCCGCTAATGAAGTAGAAGTTTCGGTTAAACTGATGGTGGAGAAAGACGAATGAAATGGGTGCTAATTAATAAAACAGATGAAGTAGCAGATACTTGTGAAATAGCAAGTAATGTCGGTGTATCAGGTGCAAAGACTTACTTTAGAAAAAGAAAACAAATAGATGAAGAATCTTTTGACAAACTTTGGAAAGTGATGAGTCACGAACAATATCACAGAACTATGGAATTAGCAAACAGAGATGGTAAACAATACGAATGGTGGAAAGACGAACCTAAAGACCCTGACGAAGGATTTGATTATTAAATAATAATTCGGGTGAGAGAAACAGCAAGTCTTATACTTGATTCATATATAGGATATATCCTTCGAATCAGAGGTAGACCAATCAGTAACGATACTCACCCGAAACTAATACAAAGGTAAACAATATGGAATATTATGAAGTAGATGTAGTATTTGAAGAAGAGTCTTCAACAAAGAGTGGAGTCAAAATGAGAAAAGTAAGAAGAAAGTATTTAGTCAATGCACAGAGTGTTACAGCATCAGAAGCATTGGTATATGAGTTTTTAAATGAAAGTCCTTACTCATATGAAGTAGTTTCTTCTAAAAAATCAAAAATAGTTGATGTAGTTTCTAACTAACTATATATTTATGTTAGAGACATTGAATCCAACGTAAGGTAAAAAATGAACCAAGCCGACAGAAAAGAGTTTGACTTAATACATCAAAAGATAGATACTATTAAGGAAGACATCTTAAAAATGAACAACGACATCAACAACGCGCATCAGCGTAACGATGAGACTCTCAAATTCATCAAAGAAAGTTTATTCAATCCACACGAAGGGTTATGGGCCGAAACCAAATTAAATACAACATTTAGAAGCGATACGAAGAAATGGAGAACAATGATTACATCAGCGTTAGTAGCTGTATTCGGCAAGTGGGTCTACGACTTTCTTGGTTGACGCAACAACGTAACGCAACAACGAAAAAAATTCTTTATAAAGGGTTATTTGTGTCCTTATACACAATAATGTTTTCATTGAATCCACTACACTCGGAACAATCTCAAGTCGATTTAATCCTCTCATCCGATATCGAACTATCAAAACAAGAGTTAATACAAATCAAGAACAAGATTCAAGAAGAGAATATTGTGGCTCCATGTTGGATACATATAGGTGATAAAATGTATTTAATAGAAAAGAAACAAATGGAGAAAACAAGTGACAAAGAAAGTAAAGGAACAGCTTTACCCAATCAAATCAATAAACATTAAACTTGACGAAAAAGACATCGAGGAATCTCTTTTAGAATTAAAAAGAAGAGTTGGGTCACCTAAGTTATTATTTAGGAGAAGAAAATGATTCGATATCAAGACTTAAAAAGTGAATTAGAACAAGAGGAAGCCCTCGTAAGAAGTCAAACAATGTTAATGTTAGATAGAAATCAAGGCAAGGCTCACATAGTAAGAAGAGTGATAAAAAGATTTTTAGGTTGTATTAAACACTAAAAGGTTGTATATTCTTATATGAGTGATAAAGATAAATTAAACTTAGAGTATATGTTTATGGGAATGATAATAGGCATTCCTTTAGGCTATATAATAGCAATGTACATAGTGTATCTATAATATATGAATAAATGGAATAAAGTAGAAAAGAAAGTAAGCTTCTCTAAACAAGATGAGTTCTATGAGTACTTTAAATTGATAATAATGGTACTGATAGCACTCTGTTATATGTATCTTCTGTGGTTCTAAACGTACTCTAAATCGTTGGGAAAGGCTTACGCCTTACTGATGATTCACCAAAGTCTTTATGATAGTGTATTAAGTGACAATATATAAATATATCAATATTACTTGTTGATTATATATTTATATTTAAACTAAGAAGAAACTCACTATGTTACAAGACGAAAATTATAATACCTCTTCCCCGAGCGCAAGTCAAGCAAAATCTCAGAAAAATGATAGAACAAAGATATTAAAACAGACAAAAGACTATCGTATAGTTAAATTTCCTGTTTACAAGGGACTCCAACTTTCCAAGTCACGTATAGAATGGGCTATACACAACACAGAGTCTATGACACAAGCTGCTCGCCTACTTGGCATAGCTTATAACACATTTAAGAAATATGCTACACAATATAATGTGTTTAAAGTTTCTCCACATACAGGCCCCAACAAACAGCCACTACACTTTAATTGGAATGAACGAGCTAATGATATATTAGCAGGCAAACATCCCAACTATCCTATTCAGAAGCTACAATGGCTAATGTTAAAAGAAGGCAAGTTGATGGATGCTTGTTATGAGTGTAATCATAGTAAGAAACGAGTGCGAGATAACAAGACTCCATTACTGATAGACTTCTTAGACAAGGACCATCATAATCATTCTGTAGACAATATGAGAATGTTATGTTATAATTGCTATTTTCTTTTAGATAGACCCATGATTCCTATGTCTCGTAAGTATCAAGAACAAAAAAGAATGGCTGACTCTATGAACTTATATAAAGAGAAATTTGATAAGATACTGAATGAAGAAACTGAACGTATAGATGAACAAATAGAGGTCCACGATAACAAAGACGAGAACAAAGATAAGAATCCCAAAGTTGAAGAGTTCAAATGGGGCGATATAACGATACCTAATAAGTTCTAACTCTTTTTTGCATTTTATGCAAACTCTAAATTTACGAATAAAACCTGATATAGGACAACCTATTTCTACGAGAGAAGAAAGATAAACAAATCGGTTGACACGAGTTGAGTGCTAAATCCAAGATTAAACACACTTCTGATTAGGCTTCACGACTACAGAGAGCAAAATTGGTAGTACTACCTACAATTGGTACTATTACCAATTTCAAATTAATTCACTTTATTTAAAGAAATAGGTTGTCCTGTATAGGTTTTTAGTGTTATATTTATATGTTGATTGAGATGATTACTGATTGATTTCAGAATGGGCTTTCAATGTGCGAGATATCGTATTCATTGAGTCACACGAGACAGACATAGCGATGGTGCTGATAAGTTGAGAATACTTATAGAGTTCAACTCTCTGATGTTTGAGCGAGAATCATCAATCTAAAAGAACGAGGCATCGTTTCAACTAAAGAAGACAGAGTAGCTCTCTGTCTTTTTTTTATATTAGATGAAGAAAACGGTTGACCTATATAGGTTTTTAGTGTTATATTTATATGTTGATTGAGATGATTACTGAAGAGATTCAGATTGCACTTTCAAAGAGTGAGATATCATAGTCTTTGAGTGACACGAGTACTGAATGAAGGCAAGACTACGAGAGTTTAAGTCTCTCGCATTCACAAAGAATCATCAATCTAAAAGAGTGAGGCATCACTTCAATACTAAAAGACAGAGTAGCTCTCTGTCTTTTTTTATGGCCTGGTCCTACAAATAATATTTAGCAAATCACACATAGTGTGATAAGTGTTAGTAGTGTAGCAAGTAGTAGTGTGTATAGTATACAAGCAAGTGTATATAGTATAAGTGTATAACATACAGAGCAAAGTAAACAAGGTGCTCAGATTCAAACAACTAAATGAGAACGAAGTGTCCAACTCAGCAACTTCTGAGAAATTGGGCTAATTTTGTATTTTGAGAGAAAAGTGAAAAACTCAGTAGAAATGGAGGTGCTGACTTTTTCGTGAACTCAAGGTTTGAAAACGTGTGAATCGACCTCAAACTCGTTTTCCTATCGAGACTAATTTTTTCACTATATAGGCCTTAATAGAGGCTAACCATCAAGGATGGTAAAAAAGAAACAAGGTATGTCTTATTCTGTAATACTTATTACTATATGTTATCTAAAGAATTTTTAATAGAAAGGGGATATTGTTGTAGACTTGGATGTGTTATGTGTCCATATCTCCCAACTCACCAAGGACCGAAAATGAAATACAAACCATTACACACAGCCTTAACAATCTCAAAATCAACTATACAAGGGTTAGGTGTATTCGCCTCTAAGGCGATTCCGAAGGAAACGTACTTAGGTATAACACACGTATGTAATCAAGAAGTTGGATTGCGTTACTTTACACAAGGTGTTATCAGAACTCCCTTAGGAGGATTCTTAAATCATAGTGAAGAACCTAACTCACATATAGAGAAATCACACGATGGAGATATATGGAGATTAGTTACCTTATCTGATATACCTGTGAATCAAGAAATCCTAATAAAATATTTTCCTGACTTTCTTACTTTTTAAACCATTTATACTCCAATCAACCTAATATTTATTTATATGAATAGAACCAAACAAAGAGGAATCAATCATGGAACAGATGCTACAAAAGGTTGTAGGAGAATATTCGTGGTTACTAATAAGTGGAATAGCTTTCTTGTTATTTCAAAATACCATTCGAGAAGCAGTCGATGGTATAATGGTTTTTCTCGGTAATGATTATAATGAAGATGATGTTGTGGAAGTCGATGGCGACCCGGGCCGTATTGTTCGTGTCGGTTTATGGACAACCGTATTTTTTATATACCACGTAGTAGATGGTAATATCGTAGGCGGGTCCAAACTCGTTGTCGCTAACTCTAAACTCAAAGACTTGAAATTAAAAAAGCCTTTGCCTAATTTAGACTTATCCAAATATAAAAAATAAGTTCACCGAATGAATCGTGGATGTCAAGTGTATATGTTAAAGATATATTTTTGATGTCCACAAGTTACCGGTTGTCCTATATATAGTTTCGTTGTTAACTTCTCTATATGAATAAGACCGATTACGAAAAAAATCATCGTACTTGTCGCGCATTGCGCACGATGCTCGCCGATGACCTTTATATGCCACAACCGCCGAATGAGTATTCTCGTTTGTTATCTTCTTTGTTACAACAACTTCATTCTATCCAAGGAGCGTATCGTAAGAATAAAACTAATATACCTTTTAAAACGTTATCAGTTAAACAGATGGCCGTTGTTGATAAAGCTCTTGATAAATATAGTAAGTGGTTATGTAGAGATTCTGAAGATGCCGACTTTATATCTACTCGTAATTTACACTTAAAGAAGTTAGAAGCAATACTTACTTTGAATGAAGAAGTAAAGGTTGATGGAGACTTTAAATCCTATGATTATAATAGAAGACTTGTTTTCTCTATGAAAGAACAATTAATGAAACGTAAGATTTTATTGACCAATAAACAAAAGATATTATGTAATAAAATATATAAGGAAATCGGTTGACCTGTATTGGTTTTTGGTGTTATATTTAGTTGTTATGAGAGACAAAAGGAGTTTTAATGAGTTATAAATTTACTGACAAAGGTTCAAAGTATTCTTCGTTTTGGAGAAGTTCTTTTGATACCAAGTCTATCTTTGATGACTTTGATTCATCTGAAGATAAACCTAAAAAGAAAGGCAAAGATGTTGTTGCTCTTGCAGCTCATCGTAGAGCCATTGCGAACTTTGTTCGTATCTGTACTTCTAAAGATATTCCTGTAAAGTTCACAAGCAAAGGTGATTCTTATACTGATGGTAAGTCTGTTGTATTGAGTGGTTCTGTTAATGATAAGAATTTTGATTCAACCGTTGGACTTGCTCTTCACGAGGCATCTCACATTGTCAAAACAGATTTTGATTCTTTAAAGAGTTTTCTTAATCAAATGAGACACGATAATGTTCCTAATGAGGATATTATGAATATCAAGTCTATTGCCAATTACATCGAGGACAGAAGGATTGACTTTTATATGTATTCTTCTGCTCCAGGATATATGGGTTACTATGATGCGATGTATGATAAGTATTTTCATTCTAATCACATTAACAAAGCTCTAAAGACTAATGTTTGGGATGAGCAGACTTATGAAAATTATATGAATCATATGATTAACTTTACTAATATCAATCGTAATCTTGATTGTCTTCCAGGACTTCGTGAGATTTACAAAATGATTGATATGAGAAATATTTCTCGTCTCTCTAACACAGAAGAAGTATTTGAGTTGGCTAAGAAAATTCACGAGTTTATTATGAATCTTCTTCCAACTCAGGATGCTTCTCAAGATGGTGAGGGTGAAGATTCTGAAGGCCAAGAAGGTGATGATGATTCTCAAGGCGGTAGTGGTAATGGTGATGGTAGTGAAGTTGACTCAGGTGACAAGGAAATGAAAGCTGACGATGGTAAGCCTGAGTTGTCTGACCGTCAAGAGCAAATGATTGAGAATGCTGTACAAAAGCAAAAAGACTTTATCAATGATGGTCCACGTAAAACTAAGTTGACTAAAAAAGATGCTAAGGCAGTTAATGCGATGGACAAGTCTGAGGCTAAGATTCACGAAGCAGGTGAGAAGTATGAGGACAATTCTTATTATCGTAAGGATGGTATTACAAGAGTTATTGAAATGGACTTGTCTAAGTCTGCTGTTGAAGCTTGTCTTATTCCATGTGCAACTGATAGTAGTTGGAACGTTGAAAGAAAGCAAGAGGTTATTAACAAAGGTTTACAGATGGGAACTATCTTAGGTCGTAAACTAAAGATACGTAACGAGGATACTACTTTAAAAAGTACACGTAGAGATACAGGACGTATTGACAGAAGATTGATTGCTGAGTTAGGTTTTGGTAATGATAGGGTTTTCTCTAATACTTTCAAGACTTCATTTGCTGATGCATTCATTCATATTTCTATTGATGTTTCAGGTTCAATGAGTGGTGACAAGTTTGACCAAGCGATGGTGAGTGCAGTAGCAGTTGCGAAGGCTTGTTCAATGATTGAAGGGATTGATGTCAAGATTAGTTTGAGGACTACAACAGGTGAACATACTTATGGTCAATGTCTTCCATTTATTTTGAATGCTTATGATTCTCGTAAAGATTCAATTCAAAAAATCAAGTCTATGTTTTATATGCTTCATTCAGCAGGAACTACTCCTGAAGGTTTGTGTTTTGAGGCTGTTATGAAATCCATCATTAGTGATTCACAAGGTAAAGATTCTTACTTTGTAAACTACTCAGATGGGATGCCGATGTTTGGAAACAATGACATTGAGTATTATCACAATGGTGCTTTGACTCATACTAAAACTCAAGTAGATACAATGAGAAAAAATGGTATTAAAGTTCTTTCTTATTTTATCGCTGGTAGTTATTCTGACAAAAGAGAATCTGATGATTTCAAGAAAATGTATGGTGCAGATGCTCAGTACATTAATGTACAAAATGTATCAGCAATCGCAAGAACTATCAATAAGAAAATGTTGGCTCAGTAATGGAAAGAAAAATTAAGAAATTAATTACAGACCACGTTAAACAAATGAGAAGGTCAATGTCGTGGTCAGGAGAAAATGATATAGTGGTCAAAAAAATAATGAAAATAATTAAAGAAACCGGTTGACCTGCGGTGGTTTTTTATACTATATTTAGTTGTTAGTCAAGAGAAAAAATAAAGGAGTTCAAATGACAAATTATCCAATGTTAATCAAAGTTGAGAAAGTTAGTGGCAAGTTAGTTGCTATTGATTCTCAAAATAATGATGTGACCGAAATGGTCTCATATAGCACTCGTAAGAAAGCAATCAAGTTTGGTACTGCTCTTCTTAAAGAGAGTGAAAGTTCAAAGTTCAAGCAAGTAGCGTTAGAAGAGTTCGATAGAGCATCTTCTGTTCCTGTTGCTTCTGAACCTGTCGATGTTCCTGATGAACAAGCAGAAGTAATGAATTTCATTTCAAATTCATATTCACTAAAGCCTGAATCGCTCGTGATGAAAGAACTAAAGTGGAAGTACTTAGTTCGTTCTGCTGTTCGTGGTCGTAACATTATGATGACAGGTCCTGCGGGTTGTGGTAAGACAATGGCCGCTAAGTCGCTCGTCAATTCACTTGATAGGCCTGACTTCTATTTTAACTTGGGTGCGACACAGGACCCGAGAGCAACTCTAATCGGTAATACTCATTTTGATAAAGAGAAAGGTACTTACTTTTCTGAGGCTTTGTTTGTCAAAGCTATTCAAACTGAAAATGCAGTTATATTACTTGATGAGCTGACAAGGGCTCATCCCGATGCCTGGAATATCTTGATGACCGTTCTTGACCAAGGTCAGAGATATTTGAGATTAGATGAAGCTAAAGGTCAGGCTACTATTGAAGTAGCAGATGGAGTCACTTTCATTGCGACAGCAAACATCGGTAATGAGTACACAGCGACTCGTACTTTGGACAAAGCATTGATGGACAGATTCATTGTTGTTGAAATGGACTTGTTAAACGATGCAGAAGAGAAAGGTCTTCTACAATATATGTTTCCTAATGTAGATGTTGAAGAGTTAGGTAAAGTAGCTGAGATTGCTCACTTGACTCGTGTAGAGGCTATTTCTGAAAATGGTAGATTTGCTTCAGGAGTTTCAACAAGAACTTCTGTAGAGATAGCAGGTCTTCTGTATGACGGATTCTCTCTTGAGGAATCAGCTGAAGTATGTATCTACCCTCAGTATTCTGCTGATGGTGGTGCTGACTCTGAGAGAACTTTTGTCAAGCAGTTAGTTCAAAAGTATGTCGGTGAAGAAGGTGATGGGAATCTATTCAATGATGTTGAAGATGAGGATAGTAGCGACAACGTAAGAGTCTAATAAGACTCTACTATAAGGGCCAGGTTTTACTCCTTTTTTCTCCTGGCCCTTTTTTAGTACTCTAATAAAAAGGACGTTTTTTGAAATTTGATTCTATTTATTATTAGAAGATTTTTGAAGTGAGTAAATGGTAGTTAACTCACGGTGGTAGTGCCCCAGGTTTTTTATACTCCTTTCTCCTGGGGCACGTTTTATATAATTAAAAGGTTGGAGAGTTGCAATGGGAAAACAAGTTTATAAACATGGTTATAGTTGTAAGTTGGATAGAGTTGTAGATGGTGATACTTGCGATGCTATGATTGATTTGGGATTTGATGTTTGGGTACATAGTAGAATTAGATTTTATGGTGTCGATACTTGGGAAAGTAGGACACGGGATAAAGAGGAAAAGGTTAAAGGTTTAGCGGCAAAAGCTTACGTAAAAGATTTATTAGAAAATGCAGACGAAGGCAAGTTCAGTATTATATCACACGGTCGCGGTAAGTATGGTAGAGTTCTTGGAGAACTTTTTGTTAAAGGACACGACCAATCAGTAAATGAATTACTTAAAGAGAACGGACACGCTTATGAGTATCACGGAGAAAAAAAGAAAGTCTTCGGAGAATAACATATTTTGGAGTGCCGGATTTGATTCGACTTTCATACTATGTAAAAAACTGATAATAGATAAAGAAAAGGTAACTCCTTATTATTTAGATTTTGATATTGATATGTATAATCTTGATGGTGATGATTTGCCTACAGGAAGATATACTCGAAGTTTAGAAAAAAAAGTTTGTGGTATACTTGAATCATCAATTAAAGATAAGTTTCCACATACTGAAGATTTACTATCACCTTTACAATTAGTAACAGAAGTAGAATTATCAGATGACATTACACGTAAGTGGAAGTATTTAGTTGATACACATAAGATAGCACCACGTAACCTCAATCAAGTTTATTATTTAATCCAATATTCTAATTATAAAAAAGATATGTTTTACTATGGTATGGAAGGTGATGACAACTTTGGTGGTGGAATGGATACGGTTATTGATGATGACTATTCAAACTTTAGTCCTGAAACACAAGTATTAAGAAAACATCTACGTGAAGATAATACTATTTCAAGTGATGAGGTTAATCAATTAGATATATTTAATTATATTACATTTCCGATAGCAAGAACATACAGAAAGGAAATGTTAGATATAGCTATTGAATATAATTTTAAAGACATACTCGAAAAGACATGGTCGTGTAGATGGCCACAATTCAATGGCCAAAGATGTACAAAACACGATTGTTATAATATGTGTATTGAAAGCCAAGAGTTTATAAAAGACTATGATTTTAAAAGAGCATACTCAATTAAATAATTTCTATAGTAAAAGGTTATCATAATGTTTTTATCTGTAGTAGCTTGTTTCAAAGATGAATCTCATATTCTTGAAGAATGGATTAATCATTATATAGACCAAGGCGTAGACCAATTCATTTTATGTGATAATAATAGTACAGATGATTATCAATCAATTCTCGATAAGTACGATAACATTATTTTATATAAAGATTCTTATAAAGATATTCAATGGGATTGTACAGGAACTAAAGGTAAATATGGTCTGAACATCTATTCTAAGATGTTAACAGAACATAAAACAGATTGGGCGATTATATGTGACCCGGATGAATTTATGTATGCACGTGAAGGGTATGATACTATTAGAGAATTTTTAAAAGAACGTGGTTCGGAATTTGACCAATTAATAGTTCCTAATATACTTATACATCATAAAAGCGGAACTGATTTAGTTATAAAGAAACAACCTAAAAGTGTAGTAGATACATTTATCTATGGATGTAAAAAAGATAAAAATATAAAGTCTATTGTAAAAGTAGATTCTTTAGTACGTTTGAAAATACACGAACACGTAGTTAAAGGTCGTAGTACTCGACCACATCTTAAAGATACTTTTTTTCTAACACCAAAAACTTCTAATTCTATGTATGGTACTTTAAAAAAGTATCCTGAAGGCGGGTGGAGACATTACCCTAAAGAAGGAAAGGTATACGTACATTGTAATCATTATAGATTTCAAAGTGAAGAATATTTTTTAAATATTAAATCAAAGAAAACTTATGCTGACAGAGATAATGATGAAGCAGAGAGGAAAATGCATCGTATGCAAGATTGGTGGGGTGCTAACGGAAAAGATTATATTATAGATACTGAGTTAAGAGATAAGAAAAATGGTATAAAAGGAATTTAGATGATATTTATAATTGTTAAGGTTACGAAAATAAACAGCAATACTTACTATAGGAGTAACAGCAATGTTCGATAAATTTATTATTACATATGATGAAAACGGTAACTTCACAAGTTCCGCTCATCCCGATGGTTGGCTTGAAGGTGGATTCTCAGGGTCTATGGAAGACAAAGCAGGAGTTCTTAAAAGTCAATTACTTGGATACTTTCCAACTGCATCAGTAGATTTAGTATCTACAGGTTCAACAGACTTTATCGTTTCTTGTCAAGTTGATGGCAAGGTTAGACCAATATGGGAACGTTCCCGTCAAGTCAAATTCGATACTGAAGAGTACACAGCACAGGGTATGAGTACAAACAGAGTGATTTATCAAACCATACACAATGGCAGTTTAGCTAATTCTTGTCATAAGTGGACAGGTTTGTTGACCGGTTCAGCAGAATAACAAAAAAAACAACTAAGAGGTTACTATGAGTAAAAGAAGAATATCTTCTATTTTGAAGGGTGATACCCGTTTGGAAACTGAATCTTTCGATGAGTTTAAACTCAGACGCAAAGCAGAGAAACTTTTATTAAAACAATATCTAAAAGGTACACCTGTTGATATTGAACAGAGTGTTCCTAAAGAAAATCTCACTTCCTGGAAATGAAACAGAAACTAAAGATGGCAGAAACACATTATTCTGCTAACGGTACTATATACAAAGGTGATTACGTTTTAACAACAGACCCTGTTTGGATGACAAAAGAGGTTGTCAAGATAACAGACCTCGCAGGTAGAATATTTAAAGTTAATAGGAACATCCTGACAAATAGTCGTTAAGTTTATTGTAGTACACTATTTGTATATAGTATAGTAATGAATTGCTCACAATGAGGATTCAAGTTAGTTCAACAGAATAACACAGGAGAAATACAATGACTATATTTCATAACATAGATAGAGATGCCTTTTTAACCCCATTCGACAAAATGTATGACCAAATGATGGAAACACATTTCCCCCAAGTCGGAGAACAGGTAGGCGTTAATCCATTCAATGGTACTGCATATCCAAAAGTAAATGTATATGAGTATGATGATAAAGTGGGTGTGATAGCAGAGATTCCAGGTCTTGATAAAAAACAAATCGATATACAAGTCGAAGAAAATGTACTGACAATCAAAGGTGACAAACATAATGTACCTGAAGATGACGGTGCGAAAGTTATCAGGAGAGAATTAAAAGCATCATCATTTAAACGACAATTCACTCTCGGTGAAGAGCTTGATGGTGAGAACATATCAGCTAACTTTAAAGATGGAGTTCTTTCGATATCTATACCTAAAATAGAGCCAAAGAAACCAAAGGTTAATAAAGTTAATATTAAGTGAAGATAATCCCGTTAAACGGAAACTTATACTTACTTAAAGGAACGGTGTCTGTCAATAGTGAATTTTCTACTGAGGAGTTGAAAACACAATATTCGGCTGACACCGTTTTACGTAGAGACCAGGAGTGGTTTATTTGTTCGAAGATTTTAGAGGCAGAGTTTACAGATTTGTAACTATTTATAGTTATGAGAGATGGATTCAAAACCGTAACAGATTTTCTTAACGAAAATAACATACACGATATGGAACAATTCGTTACCAAGTTGCCTATCTTTCCAAAGTTTATACAAACAATATTAGCACATAGACATCGTGAATATAAATTTGACAGAGATGATATGGATAGATTATTTATCTATTTAATGCGAAACCAATCAGAGTCGGCGAGGGCTTAATGGATGACTATACAATCCTACAACTTAAAAAACTAAAGACAAAACAAAGTTTTTTAGAATCAGATTGGGAAGAGAAAAATTACTTATTTCAGTTAAAAGTTGTTCCTTTATTTCACAAAGACTTTTCTGACATAATACCCGCAAAAGAAAAGCGACAGGGGGGCGATAGAAAAAAACGACCACGTAAAATTGTAAATGATATATTTAAAAAATTATCTACAAAGTTACATCCTGATAAAGGTGGTAGCAAAGAATTATTTCAACAAGCTAACGAAGCAAAAGAAAACAATAATCTATCAGAATTATTAGATATAGCTGGTAATATAAACGTGAATATTGAAGAGAATGAAGATATGATACCTATACTACAAGAAAAAAATAATATTACTCAAAACGAAATAGATATGATTGTGAAGAGTTTAGCGTGGCAGTGGTATCATTATAACGAAATCGAGAAAAAAAAGGCACATCCTATCTTCTTAGATATTTTAAAAAAAGAGTTAAAGGTTGATATTTAATATTGTATGTTAGAATCATTTAAAAAATTCCCAACGTTAGTTGGGGCTACGGCTTTTTTCGTAGCATTCAACGCAGCATTTTTTTCTATATTCGGATTGTCCAAATTGTTTTCCGGAGCATTTTGGTCTGTTGTATTAATGGCCACTTCATTAGAAGTTGGTAAACTTGTTACTGCAAGTTTTGTATATCAATATTGGAATAAACTTTCTACTTTAATGAGAGGGTACTTAATTAGTGCTGTAATCTTATTAGTCTTTATAACATCTATAGGTATCTTTGGATTCTTATCAAATGCTTACCAAGGAGCTACATTAAACTTTAAAAAAGAATCTACAACTTTATTAGCGTATGAAGAAAGATTAGAACAATTAGAAGACGATAAAAAGTTTTTAAAAGAAGAATTAGACGCCCAAGTACAAGACTTGCCTGATAACTATCGTACTGCACGTAGAAAGTTACGTGAACAATACAATCCTATGATACAAGATGTATCTAAAAAGATTATAGATATGAAACAAGAAATGTCTGAAATCGAAATAGGATTAGTACAAACAGGAGTTGATGTAGGACCTGCTATCTTTGTTGCAAAAGTTTTTGGAACAGATGTAGACACCGTTGTGACTTGGTTAATATTTGTTTTTATATTTGTTTTTGACCCATTAGCAGTTGTGCTAACAATCGGTTTTAATATTGCATTAGGTACTCGTGAGAGAGAAATGTATATTAAAGAAGAGGAAGAAGAGGAAACAAAATCTGTTGAAATAATACCTGACCCTGAAGACATACCGGAGATACCGGAATCTGATGTTGAGGTTAAATCTTCCTATGATGTAGTTGAGAAAATAAAAAATATATTTACAGAAGGAAAAGACGGCCATATAGCAGATAAGAAATAGGTTGTCCTGTATTAATATTTTTTGTATATTCTCGTAAACAAAGCAGGAGATATAATGAATAAAGAATCATTTATGTTAGGCGTTAGTCTAACTTGTTTAATTGTAATGTTGGTTGCACCAAAGATAATTGATGTAACACCTATAGTAATTAAATCAGAAACAGACACGTTGAAAGTTGAGGTAGTAAAAACAATGCCGAACTTTCAATTAGAAGCACATCAAATCAAATCATCCTTAAACAAATCAAAACTAAAACATCTATTAATTTATACATATGCTTTGTGTGGAGAATATGATGTGAAGTATGATTTAGTCAAAGCAGTTATATCTACTGAATCAAGCTGGAACCATAGAGCAGTATCAACAAGTGATGCTCGAGGCTTGATGCAAATTAAACCACAGACGGCGTTTGCTGAGTTTAAAACACCTGTTCAAGACCTTTATGACCCTTATGTTAATGTCACCTTAGGTATTATGTATTTGTCAAGACTTACACATAGGTATGATATGGACACGTTAGAAGAAATATTAACTGCTTATAGTCACGGACCTACTGCCACTAAAACTTATAGTGATTCTTATATATCTGATAATTTTTATGTAGCAGCTGTATTAGGTAAAATGTAAGTGGACACAAAGTTACCGAGTATATGTATTGAATGTGGGTTGTGTTGTGACGGAACATTATATAGTGATGTAGTGTTTAGTCGAGATAAAGATGACCCTACTATAGAAAAAGAAAAGAAACGATTCAAGACTTTAGATTATACAAAAGCAAAAGGAGCGGGTGGCATATTTGCATGGAGAGCACCTTTAAGTCCTTGTGAATTTTTAGGTACAGAGAAAGAGAATTGTTGTAGTATCTATGAAGACCGACCGGATATTTGTTCTTCTCACGATTGCTGGTTACTGATGGAATACAATGCCGGATTTAAAACATATGGATTTGCTGTTAATGAAATAAACAGAATAAAAGCTTTGCAAGATGAATTACGAATGAAAGGGCTTACTCAAAAAGAAATTGGTCAACAGATAAGAGCGATGGGTGAATTAGATTCGTTTTATGGCTCGCCTGAGAAATACAAGTATATGAAAAAAAGAATAGATAACGGTTGACCTATATATAGTTTTAGTGTTATATTTAGTTGTTATTCAAGAGAAAAGATAAAGGAGTTCAAATGAGTAAAGTATACGACAAAGATTCAGCCATTGATTTTTGGGATGCAATTAGCGAGTTAATCATAAACATCAAAAAAGATTATGCTAATTGGTCATCATGGCCTGAAGGTATCGAAAGATTCAACAGCGGTGTTAAATTCAAGATTGGTAAAAAATACACTAAGATAATTCAAGGAAGTTCTGTTTGGGGATTCATTGCTAATGGTGATGGAGTTCTAAAAGGTATTCCTTATCAGAAAGGTGATGTCTTCAAAGCCGCAGGTTGGGCCGCTCCCGCTAAGTGGTCAAGAGGAAACATCTTCGATTCAAATCAAAACTATTTCAGATGGACAGGTCCTGATTATTTAATTTAAAATATCGGTTGTCCTATATATGGTTTTAATGTTATATTTAGTTGTTAATGAGAGATAAAAAAGAAATTAAAAAAATCGGAGAAAGTAAATGAACAATCAAATAATAAATAAAGTCAACGCTCACATTAAAGAGATGAGACAATTTCAAGACCCTTCAGTAAAAAACATAATGGTAGAAGTAAGAGATTCTTCTATACCATTGTCTGTTAAAGTTGAACTGATTCAAAAGTTAAGTTTAGCTTCTGATAAGATAAGTGGTAAATATACTTCACCTACTCAACTAATGAAAGCACCAAAGTATTCTACACGAAGAAGAAATACTTCTTATCGAGCAAAGTACTCAGGTAACTTCAGTGGTGGTGGTCCGGGAACAAGTAGAACCTCGAGGCAGTAATGAACATTATCGAATTGATAGAAACGCTCGAAGATATCGAAGGTACAGCAGGAGATGCATACTCTTGTTGTCCTGAAGGTGATATAGGTACAGATACATCAGATACTATGTACTATATTAATCACGTTCAAGATGAACTTGAGAAGTTGTTAATAAAACTAAGAAAAGAAAAACAAGTGGACTTATAATGAAAATAACTAATTCAATGATACAGAAAGAGAAACGAGAAAAAGGTGAAAATCTTGAAATCGAAGTCTCAGAAATATTTCAAGATAATAATATAAATGTCACTAAGCCTCTTCAAAAAGCACCAATGCAGTTCTATGGAAGTGGTAAATTCTCAAGTAGAAAGATAAACTTAAAATGGGATGTAGATATTGATAGGCGATTAGAAACTTCTCGAGGTGATATGTTGGCAGAAATAAAATCGGGATATTCTCGTGATATGACACTAAAACTTCCTCATCAGATGGATGCGATAGGTAACCATCCTGAATTAGGAGACTTGCCAAGAATATTGATATATGAAGATAGAACCTTCAAAGACACTAAAGGTGAACATTCAGATTGGAAAAAAGTGTTGCAACATCACAAAGAGATAGATGGTGAAAGATTGATACACGCAATCATTCCTGTATCAAAAATCGAAGAATGGATTGATAATGGGTGCCCGATAAACGATGAAGAAGGTTCAGTAGTATACTCAGATAAAATTCGAGTAAAGACAGAAATAGTTTTCGAGACTAAAAGAGAAGTTGTAGAGCCTGTCTATGTTCCGCCTAAAAAGAAATCATACGTAAACAGAAAAAAGATTGATTGTGATTCTTGTGATGAAGAGTTTTGGGTAGGGAGTGAAGCATCATCAGCAATCTGTACTTCGTGTGTGAGTAGTATCCCGATAGCAGTATGAACGTTCTTGATGTCTGTATAAATTATGGTTGTAGTAACAAGAGAGCATCAAGTGGTGCTAAGAGTAAAGGAGACAAACTCAGACCTTACTGCGGTCGTTGTCACTTAGCTGTTAGAGGAAAGACTACATACAAAGAAGGTGTATCTCCTGTAAAGAAAACTTATTGTGAAAACAAAGATGGTCGATTAAAATTTGTATGTGCTACTAAAGGTGCTACATTATTTTCTTGTATGTTAGATATGGACCATATAGAACCTGAAGCGCAAGGCGGACAAAATATTCCTGAGAACATTCAAACGTTGTGTAAGAATTGTCACGCTCGTAAATCTTGGGAAGATGGTGATGGTACAATACAGAGTCCAAGAAAAAATCGAAAGTTAATTTATAATTAGATATTTATATATGTTATGTTTTTAAGTGAGTTACTACATCCAATCTCCCCTAAAAAGTTTCGTGAAGAGATATATGAAAAACGAATCTATTGGTGGAAAGCACCTCCCGGCGGAAGTCACCGATACGATGATTTATATTCTTGGCAGAGATTTGATTCGTATCTAAACGATTGGAGAAACTCTAATCACGTACAGATGGCAGATGTAAATGAAAAAGGTAAAGTTAGTCGTGATGCTAAGTGGGATAAAGGAAGAGATATAAAATTAAGTAAAGGTGATGTGTATAATTATTGGAGACATGGGCATTCTATAGTTATACCATTTTGTGAGTATCAATCTCAAACGTTATGGACAATTTGTAATACGTTTGAAAAACAAATGCCTTTTGGTTCAGGTTGTTCTAATATGTATTGTTCGTCTAAAACAAATGCTCATACATTTGCTCCACATCGTGATGATACAGAAAACTTTTTGTTTCATATTGATGGGCAAGTCAAGTGGAGATTCTATAAAAGAGATAAAGAAGAGAAAGGTAAACTTAATGTTTATCAAGATATTATTTTAGGTAGAGGTGATTTATTATACATACCTACAGGTGTTTATCACGACACACAACCTTTAGGCCCAAGATTAACTGCGAGTGTACATTTTCCTAAATTTAAAAAGAAAGACATTGATGATAAAGATAATAGAGAAAAGATGTATGATTGGCATCAGTGGTTTGAATTTCAAAGAGAAATAAAAATTTGATAAATAAATTAGGTGAGTATCTTTACAAAAGAATTTGTCGAGACCAAGAACAATTACAAAGAAGTAAGCCAAGAAATAATTATGGATTGTACATACAACCAAAAGATTTACAAAGATATGTTTGGGAATATTTTAATATAGGTATTGATGAAGACGGACTTGAGTGTGGTGATGATTTATATGAAACTAAAATCAATAAGCCGTTTGATAACTATTGGGATGATTAAGTGTTGTCCCACCATAGTTTTGCTAAGTAAATGAACATACACATATAAAATACTTTGGATAACCATTCCCAAATGAATATCGGTATTTCCATCATATATAAATAGAGGACTAAATGAAAATAGATGTATTAGATAAAGGATTCATTGAGGTAGTAGATTCACTCGGTAATGATTTAACCGTAGTCAATTCTGCTCGTGTATCATTCGGTAAAAGAAAATCTGTATGGTCAGCCGCAGATAGAAGATTAGTAAAATACTTAGCTAAGTATAAACACTATTCACCGTTCAGACATTTACAAGTTCAGTTTCATATAAAGGCTCCTGAGTTTGTAATGCGACAATGGTATAAGCACGTAGTCGGAATCGAAACATCATCATCCCATTCAACTAAAGACCACGCTTGGAATGAGATTAGTGGAAGATATGTTCCTGTAGAAGATTTTTATACACCTGATGTTTGGAGAAAACAATCAGAAGATAATAAACAAGCATCCGAAGGTGTCTTAGATGAGTTACAACAAAAGAGGATGACATCTACTTATAACGAGTTTATGAGACAAGTCGAGATGGCTTATGATAGAATGATTGATGCGGGTATGGCTAAAGAACAAGCAAGAATAATCTTACCACTAAATCAATATACAGAAGTTTATTGGACTGCATCGTTTCAATCTATTATGAATTTTATCGAGTTACGAAATGAGAAAACATCTCAATGGGAGATACAAGAATATGCTAAGGCATTATTAGAATGTACTTCCAACACGTTTCCAAAGATAACTGAGATATGGGCAGAGGCACATGGATGGGAAGACTAAATCCAATAAATGAAAGTGGTAAAGGTGGTGAAGACAAATTTCAAGAGTTATTAGATTATCACAACATACCATACAAAAGAGCAAAGACAGGACAATCTGCTATTGATTTTATAATCAATCCAAACGGACAGAAACAACTTATAAAATATGTAGATATAAAAAATCAAAACGTAGGCGGTAGTGTTGTAGAAAAAATACCTCACACAATATGGAAATACAAAAGATTATACGATTACGAAGAAGTTTATATAGTTGAAGGAGAATATGACATCGACAAAAATGTTAGAGAACATTGTAGTGAAATTTGTAAAACACACTTTGTAAAACTTGATGAGATGGTAAATATTTTACTCAATGTCCCTTTATATAAAAATGATTTCTTTTAATAATGAAACAAGATAAAATTTACAACAGACCACACAACGAAGTTTTAGTTAAATCTGAAGACAATAAACTTTATATAATCTGTCACGAAAAAGAACAGATGCAAAAGGTTATGGATAGAATGACTACAGATAATTGTAAGTTAACTGAATACGAAGAGTGGGATGGACAATTTCTAATGACATTTGAAGTCGGAGAAGATATACCAAATTGAAAATACTAATCGGCACACATCATTTAAAATTAAGTGGTATAGGAACATATGTTTATTCTTTAACTACAGAACTTGAACGTAGAGGCCATGATGTAGAAATCATAACACATCATATTGGACAGATAGGAATAAAACTAAGAAAAAATATAGTCCATTCAAGTTCAACAATACGGAAAAAGTATGACTTGATATTAGTTTTTTCAAATACTAATTGTCGTGAAATAATCAATAATGAAGTCGAAGGCTATTTGTTATTTATGTTACAAGGTCTGTATTTCAATAATGACATACCACGACAAGAATATTTAAAACGAATAGACAAAGTTTTCTCTTTATCAGAATCTTCTCGTGATGCTATTGCTAATCCTGGTAGTTATGATTTTATAGGAAAGTTTGTAGTAAATCATTCTGTTAATAGTTTAGTAAAATATAATTCATTTTCATTTTTTAATAATGCTAAATATAGTATTGAATCTGATATAGTACATAATCCTGTAGATACAGATAGATACATAAATAAAAATGTATTACGAGATGTTCCGAAAGTTTTAATTCTTTGTAAAGATGATGGTGCGGCTAACATAGTTAAAAATTCTTGTGATGTATTAGGTTATGAATCAGAATGGCAACCTTCACCAACATACGAAAGTTTATCTACAGATAAAAACTTTGTGATGGATATCGAAAATAAAATTAATGAATATGATTTAGTAGTAGGAATTGGTAGGCCAATTATAGAAGCTATGTCTTGTGGTAGGAACGTTATTGTTTTTGATAAAAGATTTTATTATAAAGTTTACCCGGCTGATGGATTTATTGATATGACTAATATTGATGACGCTTCACGATTTAATTTTTGTGGTAAAGATAAACTATCTGAGTATTCAGAAACAAATATGATAGAGGAATTAAAAAAATATGATAAGTCTTTATCATCTAAGTTTAGAGAATTTGTT
>Ga0209308_10000464_pt1 | contig 41275 bp, 47 predicted proteins | sample COGITO_mtgs_1204_3_FD_184806 | JGI IMG/M metagenome (GOLD analysis project Ga0209308, IMG submission 184806) | Pelagic marine microbial communities from North Sea - COGITO_mtgs_120405 (SPAdes) (version 2) | ecosystem: Environmental > Aquatic > Marine > Epipelagic ... | reverse complement strand
TAAATTTTAGGCTACCCACGGCTCTCATTGGAGCCGTGGGCAACCAAGCTCCCATTTGGATGTTTCAATAAGTAAGAACGCTCCACTCGTCGTGGCATCTCGCCACGCACCATGTCCTTTGTTTGGGAACCAATCATTCTACTTATCAAAGTCTTCGTCGTCGCAAGGATCCTCTTCCAAGCGTCTCCACAATTCCTCATGTAATTCAGGATCGTAACTTTCTTTCGCTTGGGTGAATAAGACGGAATTAACAGATGGCTTGGAGATTTCGATTTTCTCCCCATTTTCCATCTTCTTTAATAGATCAAGCGTCGCCCAAGATTTCCCACTTCTTGGAGACCCTCGAAGCAATAAGCCCTCTTTAGCTTCCCAGCCATAGTGGCCCATAGTCTCGACAAAAAGATCTTTATATTCGTTCTCTATCTCAGCGATGAGTGTGAAGTCATGAATCACGCAACCCTCTTTGTCATCAGATGGTTCAAGGGTCGCCTCTCCGCTAATGATTTTATTTTTAGAATCGGATTCACGATCTTGGTCTACAAATTCCTCAAAAATACCGATATCAGGGAAGCTATCTAAGTGAGCATACTCTTTCATCAAAATACCTCCTCAATATTTGGGTGAAGCTCAGGATAGCTGAACATGATAATTGGCTCGTGATCTTGACGATTCTTGGCTTTGCGCATCAAAAAGTCATATGCCTCTTTTTCGGACATTCCATCGCGTTGAAGGTTTGCCAAGCAAGTATCGAAATCAAGAATCCCTATTGTTGGATTTTGGGTGAATGCAACAATGCCTTTAAACCCGTTACTTTGACCTTCAGGGAGATATAAATAATCAGATTGACCAGTTACATTCGATGAATGCCAATTACGAATTTTACTTCTTCTAGAGGGAATCATTTTGCACCTCCAGTATTGGTGTACTTTTCGTACTTAGCGGTATATCTGACTTTATGATCTTTAAGGTCAGAGACTAAGATCTCAGTTGTAGTCAAATACTTGTAGTATCCATGTTCAAGTGGGTATATGACATCTCTTGGTGTGAGTCCCTTTAGACCCATTGCTGTCATGTACTCATGATGTACGGATGAATTTAATTTCTCACCCAACCAGCATTCTTCATTTTCGGGGTGAAGATAATGCTTACATGAAGCGAGATACTTTTCTGCCTTCTCTTCATCAGGAAGATCGGGATCTACTTTTGACCTTATAGGCTCGTTTTTACTCATAATATAGCTTTCTTTTTATTTATTAAATTAGTGACTCTATGCGCAGATTGACGCACAATGAACAATTTGAACAAAGAGGATAACTGATCGAATCGAATCATATCGTTACTTCGTCCCCCCAGTTTACTTTACAAAAGGTAAAACTTTGCCCTACGCTTTTTAACATCTCTTTAATTCCGGCTTCGTAATCTTCCTTAGTATTGAAGGCTACAGCCATTCTTTGATCAGCTCCAAAGCTTTTGATTTCTTCCCATAAAGATCTGTAGTAATCTTTGATCTCCCAGCTTGGAAAGCCGAAGGAAAAATAGATTGTAGATAATAAGATTGTTCCCTCAGGTAATGAGTAAACAAACTTCCTAGTTAGTTTTTGTCGTTCGTATTTCATGATTCTTTTTATTCACCGAATATTAGTTGGGTGTGGCAGAAGTTGACCTATTCTACTTGCCAAAGGCAGAGTGGTATAATATGTTTTTAAATTGTTATTTAAGTGATAATTTTAATTTTAGATTTAAGTTTGAAATTTTGATTTTGTGTTAGCCGAGTTGCGCTTTTTATAAATACAATAATAACACGTAAATAATGTTCCTAAAATGCTAAAAGCCTTATAAACACAAGGATGTACAGCGTTTTGACACCGGTTGGACAGCGGTTGGACAGCGGTCTGACAGCGGTTGGATAGCGATTTTTTCATATCCTCTGTTTTCCCTTCCTTCGACCAGTATTTGGTTGGGCATCTAACCAAGCTTGCCATCGTTTTTGCAGATCAATAGCGCTGTCAAAAGTATCCGCTTGTGTAATAAGATTGGGCAACCCGTCTTTACGCCCAAGGCGCGCTCCAATAGGAGCGTCGCCAGTAAATCGATTCCATACTCTGATTTCATAGCGATCACCTTTCTTAACGAAGATAATCGAACGATCAGGGGATGCTGTAATTTGTTTTTTCACGTATATTTAAGATGCGGTGTCAACTTATAGTGTTAACCAAGATGCTAAAATTCAACCGGTTGTATTAATTACCTAAGTAGAAATTTCGTAGCATAGCTTGATGGGCTTTCTTCATTGCGGTGAATCGCTCAGGCTCCCCATACCAGTCGTAGGACTCAGCTACGCCAAGCTTATGACCAAGGATCCTCAAGCGTGTCTGTAAGGGTAGGGGCTTATCCTTTGCTTTTCTAAAGTGTGATTGTGACATTATGCGCATTCCTTTCTAGGATCGTACTTCTCAACTCTTCTCCAAATCTCGCAGACTAGGCAGAAGGTTTCGTAGTTTTTAGCCATGTCTTTAGGTGAGTAGCTGGTTACAACGATTTCAGACTCACCATCGCTGGTAAATCTGTCAGTTGATACGAAGACATTAATGCCCCAAACCTCTTCGTTTTTGACAGCGTCTTCTCCAAAATAGCCAGCTCCATACGCACTTACTTGTTCGGGTTGACCATCGTATGGAACGACTTTTCGACTACCAAACTTTCTAGATTTCCAATCCAATATGAATTTCTTACCACATGGAGTTTTGCCTACTGCATCAGCAGTTCCGGCATATCCTTGTTTTTCATTCACAACAACTTTTTCTACATCCAAGATTTCAAATTTCTTGGACTCGAAATAACGGATTGCTGGAGCGACATATTTGCGAAGATCTACATCAAGATCCTCAACCTTCTTCTCCTTATTCAATACTGACTCAATGCCAGCGTGGATTGCAGTTCCGAGTTCTGCTGCCCCTCCTCCGTTTTTCCAAGTAATACCCTTTACGCGTTTAATGAACGACTGCTCATCCTCCCCATTTCGGGGAGGATATTGAAAAGCAGTCTTCAAGTGTTGACCTAGCTTCCAAAGCTCAAGTGGCTTTTTTGCTAGGATACCTTGATGTTCAGTAACGCTAAAGAATAGACCTTCCTTCTTCGCTTGAGCTGGGGTCAAGTTGAAGTGGGGGTTTCCATCTTTATCGTAGCAATGAGCCATGACTTATTCCTCAATGGCAAATGCATCTTGATCAGCGGAAGGTAATGCAACTCTTCTGCCGTCAGGGATCTCTACATCCTCAAGCTTTGGAGCCTTATCCATTAACTCGCTAAGAAGAGGAGCGACACTAGCAATGCAATTGTAGGTCTTTCCTTTCTTTGACGTTTTGCTCGCAACAGTAACTTGGCAAGTTTGTCCAATCTCATCGCAGTAATCGTAGTTACCATCAAAGACTGGAGGCTCACCAAGCATCTGAGAAAGAAGTTTGTACAAAGCAGATCTCTCGCCTCCCGATTGAGTCATTTCCCAGCTCTTGACGAGATGAGTTTGACCATCGGCATTGTAGGCGAAAAGGAACTCTGTAACGTTCTTCTTTTCAGTCTCACCAATCGCTCCACCATACTTCTGCACATCAACATCGAAGTTATCCTCGATATCGACTAAGCGAGCTGGAAAGGAGCCAGTTGGCCCAGCGTTTTCTAATCTAAAACCACGGGCATCCCCGTAGTCTGCACTATTATTTATTATTTTAGCCATAATTTTATATATTTGGGTTGGAATTAAAGTGATAGTCAGCCATCAGAAGAGCATCGCAGGTCTTTAATGTTGGCTTCAAAAGTGGGTACTTTCGGGAGGCGTGGTCTTTAAGAACACGCTTGCGAGGAGATCCGGATAAGCCTTTTAATCCGCCTAAATTTTTCTGCCATTTTCTTGGGCTGATAAATTCGACCGGAATCTGTCTAGCTCTAAGGACTCCTTCAAGAAATCCGCATGAGCGACCAAGCTTGAAGCTGGTATAAGATGGAACATCTTTTCCAGCGTAACTTGGAACATCCTCCACTACAGATCGAAGAAATCCTTTATGGATTTCTTCTAGCTCTAGTACATGATCTATAAAGTCAGATGGGCTTTGAAGATTGTGTAATGTAATTGCCTTTAAGCCTCCAAAGCAGATTGCATATCCACCGCTGGAACCTGGGTCTATTACGATTGTTACTTCTTGGTTCTGTTTCATACACAGCCATATTTGAGGGGCTGTGAAGAGATCGTGACAAATTTGTCAAAAAAAGTTTTATTTCATTAAAATGGCTTGTACAAAAGAGGCGAAAACCCCACAATAATCTCATGGCAAAAAGGGGTAGAGAGGGGCTATTGATAGGTAGATCAAGAGGGGATGATGAGTTTGAAAAGTTCAAACTTCGTTTTCTACAATTCGAGAATCTCTATACAGAGAATGTAATGGAACTTTGGGGAGATGTTGTATTCTCAATGAGATTCCAGCGACTTACAGAGGGGCGTAACAAAGATGCAGAAACCGCTTGGATTGAGCATACTCCAATTTATAAGGATCAATATCTTCAGGATGAACAACTGAAAGATTTTGAAGCTAATTATACTAGTTATTTGGACATAGCTTTAGAGTCAGGTTTGCTAAATGATGAGCTGTACAAAGAAGCCAAAGATGCCAACGGCTTGCTAAATATTATCAGCCATATGAATCTAATCGGATTCATGGCTTCGGATAGAGTTTTTCAACACTTGAGTTACCCACGGGTGACACATGGTGTTCCTATTTCTTTGACTGGAAATTATGTCAGAGCAAAACAGATTCAAGGTATAGACAGATGGGGAAGTCGAAAAGATGGTGAGCTTATAGTACCAACGGATACAAAATGCAAAGAAGCTCTAATTTTTCTGCTAGAAACTAATGGATATTACAGAATCAATAAAAAGTATCTTTTGCCAGCTACTGCTCAGGTAAATGTACGAGTAGGGGGGTTCACTCATAACTCTAATGTCGTTAGGGAATCTTTGATAAAGGTTGTTGATGACTCGACAATTAATGTCGAATTGAGGGAGCCGATTGATGTTCTCCCAAGTCTTGAGCCTAGTGTTATTTCGCTATTCTCAAAAAGTTTCTTTCTTGGGGAAGATATTTATTTTGAGTTCATGGGTTATGAAGCTGTTCAGAAGGTAAGTGTTCAGGAGATTAGTAATCAATTGAATACAGCCGACAATTACCTGAGCGGATACAAAAATTGGCTTATGCATTTCGAGAGAGCCAAGAAGGTTCTTACTTCTCAAGAGAGGCTTGGCTGGGAAAAGAAGATCGAGAAATTCAAGGAGCTACAATTTGCACGTGATTTTTGGCGAGATCTTATACATAACATTGCTCATGAGTGGAACGCTGATGAGAGAGATGAGGAGTCCATTATTGAACAGCAGTTTCACTATCTTGAAATTCTGATGAAGAATCCGGATCTGATATGTTCATGGCAAGATGATGACACTTATACAGATTTGGTTGCATTAAGCGGAGAGGGAAAGAATCAATCTGATCAAGAGGCAACTGAAGTTACTCCTGATCCTGAAGTAGTAAAAACTCTACAGCAAGAGCTTGAGCGTTTGTCTGAATCTTCAGAGCCTGAGCTTGATCCTGAAAAGGTTGAGTTCGTTGCAGAATGTCTTCTCAAGTATATGGAAGAAGAAGGTGGAAATGGTATTAACCTGAAAGAAACATTGTTCTTCCTAGATTGCTGTAAGAACCATGAATCTGAAAAAACGATTAAATACCGGAAGCAAGCATACACATCTGCATATGATGAAGTGAAAGTTCCCAAAAGAGTTCCTTTAGATGCAAAGCAATTCATTAGCAGTATTATCAATGAGGAGCATGAGGAAGGTGTCACAACACCGCCTACTGCTCACCCCATTTACCAGTCTTGGTTAAAGTTGTTTCCAAAATCTCATTACAAGGAGGAGGAAGTAGGTGGTAAAACATATCTTGTTCGGACAACCTTCAAAGGTATGAGTGGAATAACCGCTTGGGAGATGGCAACATGGCTTCTAACAAATTTACCAAGAAAAACTGCTCAAAGAATTGAGCAAATTAAACGAGATCTGAGACTTGGTAGGGAAGCTTATGAATATCGTGAGAAACACAAGCAGTAATTTTATGCGATTTATGACGCTCAATAAACAGATTGAAAATAACCATTTTAGATCAGAAATAGATGGTTTGACGTCAAAAGTCCTCTACTCTCGATGGAACACTTTTGTTCCATTTGCTTGTATTTCTTGGTATTCCTTGGTATTTCAAAAATTAACTTTTGTTAATAATCAAGGATTTATGAAATTATAGGCTTTGTAGCCCACGACTGCAAATCCTCTATTCGTCGGTTCGATTCCGACCCGCGCCTCCATTCTAGCCCACTATTCATCAGGGTTTCAGAGCTTTCTTAAAAAAAGCGTTTGACGCAGCGGAAGATCGATGGAACACTTATTTCCATCGAGAGCGTTCCATTTCGTTCCATCGGAACATCGCTCAAACACTAATAAATTAAAAGAAAGCATAGAGATCATGAAGCAAGATTGGGACATTTCTGCCATCAAGGCTCCAAAGTATTTACCCGAAAAGAAGCTATGGGAAGTTTATGGGATCCTTCCAAAGCGAGGAAGAAACGGCAAAAGAGAGAGACTGAGAAGGAAGTTTAACACGAAGGAAGAAGCGATTACCTTTCGTAAAGACCAGCAAGACGAGTGGAGAGTTTATCACCTCAATACGAATGTTCGACCAACTCATTTATCAACACTTCAGGAGAGCGATGCGATGAACGCTTTCAATCTTTTGAAGTCAAAGTTTCCGACCGATTTTCAAACTCGTAAGCTTGTCGATGCAGTCAAATATTACTGCGACCACTTCGATCCAAACTTTGGATCTATAACATTGGATCAGGCGATTGAGAGGTATCTCAAAAATCCAAAACTTAAAAGGACTTCTAAAGACCATCAGGATAAGACAAAACAGAAGCTTAGGAATTTCTCTGATGCTTTTGATGTAAGAAATGTAAGCGAGTATTCAGTCGATGAGATTGAGGATTACATTTACGATGAGAATAAAGAGTGGGTCGATAAGACTAGATCCAATCATTATGCGATTATACACGCGTTCTTTCAGTTTTGTGAGAAGAAGGATTGGCTGGTCAAGAATCCGGTCTCTAAAGTTGATAAGCCAAATCCAGCGATGCTGGAGCCTGAGGCTCTCAGTATCCCTGAGGTCAAGAAGTTGCTCAAGGTCGCTGGAGAAGTTGATAACGGATCCATGTTGCCGTATTTCGTTTTAGCTATCTTCTCAGCAGTTCGCCCATCAGAGATCCTCCGCTTGGATTGGAAGAAATTCGTTTGGGACGATAAGAAGCCATGCTTTGTGATTGAGGGTAAGGGACAGCGACGCCGCTCAGTTGATATGCATCCAACTTGCATAAAGTGGCTCAAGCCACTTTCTGCAAAAGAGGGATCCGTTGCCCCAGCCAATGCAAAGAAGCTTTTTGCTTTGATAAGAGCTGTTGCTGGCTATCGCCTTAAAATCACTTCGTTAGATCCAAACATGGCTAAGGAGTGGAAACACAAGCTCAAGGATTCCAACAGCGAAGATCGTCCTACTTGGATAAGGGATGTCATGCGTCACACCGGAATCACTTATTATCTCAAGATCAATAACGATAAGAATAAGACCGCCATGTGGGCTGGAAATTCCCCGGCTATTATCGATTCAAACTATCGGGCTGTTGATGGAGTCACCGCTGGAACTTGTAAGCAGTTTTGGGATATACTGCCGAAGAAGTAGATGATGCTTTTAAATGGAGACCCTTCTGTCAAATCAGTCCCTTTGTGGTAGCAACCCATATATTCCCATTCATTGAGCAACCGAAGCTTAAATAGGCATCAGGGTCTCCAATATTAATATTTCTGAAAATAATTCCGCTATTGTGAGCATAGTACGACTTATCACCGCAAAATAGCTATGTAAGCGACCAAGCTATAAAGCTATTATAGCTATTACAGCTATTAAGAAGGCTACCTTAAGGGTAGCCTTCTTTGCTATATAGTTATATATGCTAAAATAAAACTATGTCTAAAGGGTACGAAATTATAAGACGCTTACTTCTCACAGCATCTTGGGCTGTTGTAATATTTTTTACAATATTGGTTCCAATAATTGGAGTAAATAAACTCGATTATGTTCCATACAGCATGACAATTAAGAATGATAAAGAAGCTGATTTGATTGAAGAAGTCATACTTGATCCAGCTAAGTATGACATAACTAAAATTGATGAAGTAAAAAGTGAGTTAGAAGAATACAGAACACATAAAAAGGAGATTACAAGATTGGCTTGGTTGTGTATCCTCTCTCCAATTTTAATTATTCCTATTGGGTTTGCAGTACACAAGCTAATCAACTGGATATTAGTTTATAAGAATGATTGAAATCATTGGAGCAGTTCCTGATCCAAGCGATAGTTATTTCTTTGGAGATTTCCCAGCTTGGTGTGGTTGGGTAGCAGGGCTTAGTTTTATCTTTGGAATATTCTTCATAAACAGAAATGAAAAGGTTGCTAGCGCTTGTATTGCAATAGGAGTATGGCTTCCATTAGTTCTGATAAACCTTGAACGACCAATAGTTCTTATCATTGTAACTGTAATTGCTTTTTACTGCGTAAAAAACTTTTGGCGTGAAGAGTTTGGAGAGCCTGAAACTACTGATAGCAGACCTGAACCCTTTGAAGGCAAGTTCAATGAAAAAGATGAGAGGGACGGATATTGGATCGAGTGGTATGATATGGATCGAAAGCGGAAAAAGTCTCATGCTTTTTACAGAGATGGCAAAATGATTTCATGTGAGGTATGGAAGCCAAATGGTGATAAATGTGATGAAACAAAAATTATAGATGGAAACGGAATAATGGTTCAATATTGGGACTCAATTGATAAAGACGGAACTTTCCATAAAGATTATGAGTTTGAATATAAAGAAGGTGAGATGGTTGATGGAAGAGGCTAACTAATTATTACAGATCCTTCGTATCAACCTCAATAGCATCCTTCTTCATCTCAGCTAATTCTCGCCTGACGTCATCTATGCTGACTGATGCTTTATGTTCGATCACGCTGGTCGCCATACCAAGATCATTCTTCTCCTTGTCACGAAGGATGCCAAAGGTGATTGGTAACACTCCAGCCGGAATCTCATCTCGATCTAATTTCTCGATGATCTTCATCAGGCAAGTTTGCGATGCATAGCTGGTCAAGCCAGCGGTCAATGATTGGACAGCATCCACACTCTTTGACTCTCGCTTTAGGATAGCGGAGACAGTTTCAGGAGCGACCTTCTCCGACTTAGCGATCCTCGACAAAGGCTTACCTTCTCCCAGGTTCTGAACGATCCTCGCATACTTCTCAGGATCCTTCTCTGCAAGCTTTTGACCAGTAAACAAACTAGGGCAAGTTTCTTCGGGAGCTGTGAGAGCTGGTAGATTATCAGGAATGATATTGATTCGTTTTTTCTTTGTAGGCATGATTAAGTTATGTTTGAGAGTTTAAGGAGATTATGCGTATTTGCCTTGTATGTCGGATCCATTGCTTGGATCACGCTTGGAAAGCTTCGACTTGAAATCCTGATCAATTCCTTGATTGAATTTGAGGCTAAGGCATATGGCTTTGTAGTTGGGGTTATAGTAGCAATTGCTGTAGTCCATAAGAGCATTAATTGGATATTCCAAAAAGGTAAGAAAGCTAAAGATTAGTAATAGTTAGATTAGTGTACACCTATCTAAGATTATAGGTGCAAGTGAACAGAAAGTTTCCATCAACTATGCTGGGATCCATCATAAGAAGACTCAAAGTCCCTGACTCTACCGCCTGATACCCTATTGAAATAGCGGATCCTCATCTTAGTTGGTCGCTCGATGGAACGAATTTGTTCCATCGGGTAGGGGGGAGGGGGGTCGAGAAAGCCAGCCCGATTTTCCGCTGACCAGTTCGCTCAAACAAAAAAAAATTTCCAATTTGTCACGATTCATCTCGAAGACCGCAAATATGGTTGTGAATGAGTTTGATATGGACACCGCACCCCTTGTTAGAAGTTCCCTCAAAAAAGGAACAAATCGCTATGGGAGCAGAGAAGCTTCTGCAATATTGGGAGCGAAGAGAAGGAGCTATCGAAAGAGAGCGAGAAGACCCATATCGCTTTGGAACAGAATTACCGCATTGGAAACTTGCTGACGATCAACTCGCAGATCATTCAGAGCTTTTAATATGTGGAGGCAACCGCTCTGCGAAAACAAATTTTTGTGCGAAGCGAGTAGTCGAATGTTTAGTCAAAAACGCTGGAGCGACAATTTGGTGTTTCACGACATCCTCTCAAAACTCAATCGCTCATCAACAAGCGATCATTTATCATTACCTCCCCAAAGAGTTCAAAAAGCTTGGTCGCTCAAGAACCTATTACGTCTCTTATTCAAATAAGAACGGCTTTACCTCCGGATCTTTTATACTTCCGAATAAGAGCCAATGCGTATTTCGCAACTTCCAACAAGACATTAAAACAGTTGAAGGTGGAGAATGCGGATTGATAGATGATCCAGTTGCTGGAACTCATTCAATAGGTTGCTGGCTTGACGAAGAGTATAACCTTTCATGGCTTTCTACACTTCGCTATCGCTGTCTTACTAGAGCGGATTCTAAAGGAATCCCAGCTCGTATTATCAGTAGCTTCACAACGGTCTCAGGTTGGACAAATGTAGTTAGCCAATATTTGACCGGAGCTAGGACTCTTGAAACCAAGAAAGCTGAACTTCTCAACAATGAAGAAGTTCCAGTTTTACAGCATAGTATCCGCAACGCTCGAATCGTCTATTTTCACACAAAGGAGAATCCTTACAATTCTTGGGAAGCTACGAAGAATCAGCTTAAAGGAGCAAATCGTGATGAGATTTTAACAAGGGCTTATGGAGTCCCGACCAAGCCAGCTAACACAGTTTTCAGAAATCTTGATGACAAGGTCATCATGAAACATAGCGAGATTCCCATAATCAAAAACCCGAAGGACAATCCATGTACATATGTCCTTTCAATTGATCCGGCTGGGGCAAAACCTTGGTTCATGATACTGGTAGGAATCTCCGCAAATGGGACTCACTATGTCATAGACGAATACCCTGATCCTTCATATGGAGCATGGGCTGATATGGAGAAAGGAACTCAGGGAAGACCTGGGGAAGCTTGCCAGCCAAACGGCTATGGAATCGCTGATTATGCTGAAGTAATCAGGGAAATGACCAAGGGGCTTGAGAATGTTGATATGATCATAGACCCTCGTCTTGGATCTGCGAGCTATCAAAAATCAGAAGGGACTTCCAACATCATAAGCGACCTTGCTGATGAAGAAATTTATGTAAATCCAGCCGAAGGCTTAGACATTGAAACTGGTCTTCAGGCAATCAATTCACTTTTAGCTTACGATACATCGAAACCCATTGGTTTCGATAATCACTCAAAGCTTATATTCAGCGACAAGTGCGGTAATACGATCCATTGCTGTTCTAACTATCAGGTAGAGCATGGGCCAAAAGGAGTCTGCAAAGATGGAGTCGATTCACTCAGGTACGTCGCAATAGGGAATTACAAATACTACGAAGATCATGAATTGGTCTCGACCGGAGCTGGAGGATACTAATGGCAATTATAAACAAAAAGCTAGTTGATGGCATTAAAGTAGAACTCGATCATTCTGAGATTCAGTACTGCCAAATGGTTGGCAGAAACCGAAGCTTGGTTGCTCGTGGCAACAATGTAAAAGACGCGAAAATGGGCAATCAGGACGGAGCTGATGCTGATGTTTTAGGCTTTATGGGAGAATACGCTTTCGCAAAGCATTTCAATCTATTCCCTGACATTGGATGGAGTCCAAGAAGCGGATCCCAAGACGGCGTCTACAAGGGAAAGCGATACGATGTTAAATCAACAAAGAATCAAACCTCTCAGTTGCTTTGCACATTAAAAGATAACCCTGATGTGGATTTCTATGTCTTATGCGTAGTACAAGGATCAGTTGTTGAGATTAAAGGTTGGGCTTGGAAGAGCGAATTAGTCAAAGAGGATAATAAAGTAGATTACGGCTATGGTTGGAGCTATGGATTGGATCAAAGATGCCTCACCCAATTCAAGGAGGACGGCAAATGAGGGACGAAGAATTAATGGAAGACGCCCTCCAAAAGTTTAAAAGCGAGGCTCGATCAAAATTCCTAAAAGGAATCTTGGAACATAATCCTGACGGAACAAAAGGTCTATCAAGGATGCATCTGCTTCAAAAGATAGATGCGTGTAAAGAGGAGGTCATCGACTTGTGGTTTTACCTCTATGCGATGGAACAAGACATTTGTGAAGGGAGACGCAACGACTGATGGCATTTCGCTGGATTTCAATGTTTAGCGGAGCTGGTTGTGGTGACCTTGGATTAGTACGAGCTGGACATGAGATTGTCGCTGGTATCGAGAACGACAAACAAGCAGCAGGGGTTTTCGCATACAACTTTCCCGGTGTTCCAATATTCTCAGATATTGAAAAAGTCACCGCTGATGACCTACCCGATGCCGATGGGGTTTTATACTCATTCCCATGCCAAGATCTTTCCGTTGCTGGTCAACGGAAAGGATTAGAAGGAGACCGATCTACACTTTATGGAGAAGCAATCAGAATTATTTCAGGACTTAAAGAGCGTGGGCTTATCCTCTCGCTTGCCGAAAACGTTGCCGGACTCATGTCCAGCGGAGATAAAAACGACTTTGCTAGGTTCATCAAAGACCTATCCGAAGTCGGGCATCGTGAGATCGGATGGACGCACTTGGACTCTCAACACGTCGCCTTCAGTTTTCCACAGAATCGAGGGAGCGACAAACGAGGAGTTAGGCAAGCAGTCCCTCAGCGGAGGTTGCGAGTGTTTGTACTTGGGACTCTCTGCGATATTGGATCCGAAGCCATTGAAGAAATATTCACTTTCAAACACCGCGTGTCAGGGCATTTTAAGGAGGGCAGAAAAACGAGGAAAGTTGGAAAGTCTCCCCCCGATCCTAAGGCAAGCGCTCGAATCTACTGCAAAGAAGTAGCTTCGACACTTCAAACAAGTTGCAATGACTACTCAAGAGCTGACAGCTTTGAGATGGTAACTCAATGCACTTGCTACGAAAACCATGCTCAGGATAGTCGCATCAAAGAGACTGGAGAAATTAGCCCCACTCTTACAAAGAAGGCTGGTACTGGAGGGAATAATTTACCCATCTTAACTCAGGGCTGTAATGTCTATGCTGGAGTTGTAACTGGAGATATTGCTCCAACTTTAACTTGTGCATCAGGCATCAGTAATGCAACTGGGCCAAAAGTTTGTTGCTGGAATGGAGATCATACTCCAAAGGCAAAAGAAGATGTATCTTTAACATTACGCGCCCAGCAAGGAGGTGAAGGAATGGGTTTTGCTCATGCAGTCGCTCTCGCTGGTAAATCAATTGGACGAAATGAAAAATGCGACACTAATGGACTAGGTATCAGCGATGATGGAGTTCAATACACTTTAACAATTGGTGACACTCATGCGGTATCACATGATTTGATTGTCCGTAAAATCACTCCTTTGGAGGCAGAGCGTCTTCAGGGTCTATCAGATGATTTCACTAAGTTCAGGGAAGACCTTGAGCTGGTGGACAACAAATGGATCAAGAAAGGTAAGGTTATAGAACTCAAAGACGCACCAAGATACCGGATGTTAGGAAATGGAATCACCGCTCATGTCATGGAGTGGATAGCAAGGAGAATAAGTTTGGTTACAGGAAAATGAAAATTTCAGGAGACAAAATTAAGGAAGTTTTAAAGCTAAAAGCTGATGGAGTCACTAACGCCAAGATTGCTAAGGATCTAGGAATAAGTACTGCCAGCGTAGGAAGAATATTAAAGGCTGATAAAAAGCTACAAGGTGAGGAACTCAAAGCGTGGGTCTACAAATTATGCCCCAATCCAAGGATCATATTTATCCATTTTGGCGACTTTGACAATGTCTCCAAATGTGTTGTTAGAGCTAACGGCAACCACTTTTTAGACAAGCCATTGAAAGTTAAAAGGATTGAAACATCAGATGAAGAACTATTTCGGGAGATTTGAGAGCAGAAAAGAGACTGAAGAAAGAATAGGAGCTATGTTAAAATCTTTAGTCATTGAAACAACTTTGTATTGCTGGGTGTTCGATAAGCCGTTCCCAAAGTTTACGAGAACCCAAATAGCAGATTACTGCGGTTGTTCAAATGATACCATCAGAAGAATCGAAGAAGACGCTTTGAGCAAATTGAATGATAATTCTGCAAAGTGAAAGATATGGCAGAACTAGAAAACGAACTTTATGAACACGAAACGAAGCCTGACATCGATTTTCTCAAAAGCGATTTTGACAGATGTAGGCATAACCTTTCTTACCACTTAGACCTTGCAGAAGAAGCTAGGGACATTCGTAGAAATGTTTGGGTAGGCAAGTCAAAGACTGGAAGAAAAGAGGATCCTGATGCATTTCCTTGGCAAGGAGCCAGCGATTTAGAACCAAATTTAGTATCACCACTAATTGATGGAGACATCGCTCTTTTGAAATCCTCAGTTAACAAGGGTAACCTCATTGCTTCACCAGTTGAATCAAATGATATTACTACTTCGGCAATCGTCACCCAATTCATGCGATGGAGGATGTCTACGATGGACGAACTTCCAAGAGAAGTAGGTGTTGCTGCCAACTATTTGCTGGAACAAGGACTTTGTTTTTTAGGCGTACATTTTCGTAGGGAAGTGACTAGGGTTTTACAACCCATCACACTTCAGGAGATTTCAGCCCTTTCTCCTGAGCTTGGTTCTGCCATAACCGATCCCGACATGAAGGAAGGCGCTTTGGATCTTGTTCAAAGCGCCTTCCCTAATCTTTCCAAGAAGCGAGTCAGAAAAATGGTTCGTGACTTAGCTTCCAAAGGTGAAGCTGAGATTCCACAAGAAAAGGTCATAACTAACAGACCGACAATTAAAGCCTACGAGTTAGGCAGAGATCTAATTGTTGATTCAAATATTCTCGATCTTGAAAGTGCGAGAGCAATTTACACAGTTAACTATTACTCACCGGAGCAACTAAAAGAGAAAGTTGTGACTGATGGATTCGATGCAGACTTTGTCGATGAGGTGATCACAAATACGACCGGAGACTATGATCATAAACACGATGGTTATTCAGAGGCTACTATGTATGGTGACAACGCTCCTGACCATTATGATGGATTAATCCGACTAGTCGGCTGTTACCGCAAAGAGATTGATGAAGATGGAATACCAATTTGCACTTACACTTGCTTCAGCGAACAAGCAGAGGGTTATGGTAAAACCTACACTATGTCTGCTGATGAGGGTAGGTATCCATTCGTAGCTATAACACGAGAACAGCTTTCTCGCAGATTGCTTGATAGTCGAGGTTACCCTGAGATCCTTCGCAGTTATCAGATTTGCGTTAAGAGTCTGATGGACGCGCGAAAAGACCGAGAAAGTCTATCAACTTGTCCTCCTTTAGAATATAGAATCGGAACGCGTCCTGAGAGGATCGGAGCTGGTAGTCAAATTCCAGTCAGAAGGCGCGGTGATATTGGGTACATGGAAATCCCCCCTCAAAGTGGAGATAATATGGCTGTTGAAATGCAGATCCGTGAGCTGGCTGAAAAGCTTACCGGACGAGCTACAAGTCAAGCTGATGCAGTCGAAGCAAACTTGATTCGTCAGTCTTTGGTGAACAATTTTCTTCACGGCTTTTCCCAGGTTCTCAAGAAGATGTGGGCTTATGATCGTAGCTATAATTCTGAGGTTTGGTTCAGAGTCACTCAGAACGCTCGTGGTCAAAATATCATAATGGATGAAATGGCATCGATCTACGATTTCCAGCTCACATTTAACTCGATGAACAATGACGAGGAGAAGGTAGTCTCGAAGCTAGAGATGATTGGTAAAATTATGTCACAATTTGATCGTCAGGGTGTTAGCCGATTTGACCAGTACCTCAGAGTATTCATTGATGCTATTGATCCGAATTTATCCGATCAATTGTTGATACCTCAGCAAGAAGCTTCGACCAAAGAAATTATCGAGACTTCCAATGACATAGCCAAGATTTCTAGCGGTCAGGTAGTCAACGCTCCCCAGCAAAATGCAAATCCACAATTACGACTTCAAGTTATCCAGCAATACTTGCAAGGAACCGAAGACATAAGTGGTGAGGACATTCAAGCTAGGCTCCAACAAGATGAAAAGTTTAAGGCTAGGCTGGAGAAATATTCCAATCAGTTAACCTTCATGATTCAGCAACAAGAGAACGCTAGAACTGGAGCCTTAGGAACTACTGCTGGAAATATCCCAGCATCTGTAGCGGTATGACAGAATTATTAAATAACTATCACTCCTATAAACAGATCAAGTTGTCTGTGACTTAAAACCAACAATGATCCACCGCAATCCATATATAAAAATTAAACCAACCACACTTGGGCCAAAACACGATATATAGAACCAATGTATTCCAAATTGTGAGTCGAGTACACTAAAGCTCAAGCTAAAGCTCCCCTTAGCAACATAGAATAGCCAATAATTATCATACTTAATCCTATTTTCCGAGCTTACCTCCCGTGAATAAGTTACGCCAGCTTCTTCCTGTTGAGCGAGTAATAATTTAGCAACTGAAGCTGTTTTTTCCCAACTATAATAACACCAAACATTAAATCCTACTATCCACAGAAAACTACAAAGTAACCAAATTCTCATCCAAGGATTTTTAAAAAACTTTTTCATATTAATTTTAATAGCCTTAAACATATTTCCTAACAAATAAAAATGACATTAGCAGAAGCAGTAAAAGCATTAAGGCATAACGATGATTTTAAGGTGATTCTTGAAAATCTATCCAAGGAAAGAGAAGTCTTAATTAATGACTTTCACCAGCCTGAGGTTTTAGAAAATCCCCAAGCTTTAGCTCGACTAGGTGGAGAAATTGCATCCGTTGATCGGATTATCAAATCACTCACTTATGAGTCGGAGTGAATCTATCGGTTAATTTGACCCTTCCCCTTTTTTGCATCTAGATAACCTTGTTCATACCCTTTGTCCCAGCCTGAAGAGTATCCATCATCGCTTCCATTTTCATACCCCCAATCGTAATCATTTTCGTAATAATCAGGTCTCTCCCTATCACTTTCTCCGCACCCAACTATAAGCATAACGAAAAAAAAGATAGTTTTGTTTTTCATCTAAAGGAATCCTCCCTTTTTAACTAAATCCTTGGCAATTTCGTAGACAGTTTTATCAACAGATTTTTTTGCGCCATCTAGCATTATTTGAATTAAGTCATCGGTCATCCTACGATTTCTTTGTTCAGAAAGTTTGAAGTGACTAAGATAAGATTGGCGAACAGCGTCATTAATTTCGTCTTCAAAGTGGTATTCAATAAATTTAATAACTTCACGGAGTGTTATCGATTCCTCATTTCCAAATCTTCTTTTAAAAAGTGATTCAAGTCCACCTTCGACGAATTTTGCCTCTAAATCTGACTTGGCTTGTTTTGACTCCTCCATCATGAGCCAAAAGGCTTGGCTATTTTCTTTCTTTTGCTGTTCCGACATACAGCCAATCATGAATGTAGTTATAAAAAGAATGATTAATGTAAATCTCATCTATCCAACAAACCACTTTCCTAATTTTTCGTCAATATTTCAACTCTGAGCTTTGAGCCTTTAATTTCTGCATACTGAGTAATGACGAGCATCCGCTCGTAGAGAGAGTGCGAACTCCAGTTAAACGCAGAAATTATGGAAAATACAGATATTACCAGCGAGACTTCCGCTGAAAACGAAGTAGACACTAATGCTAACACCAATCTTTCGCTGGAGGATTTTGCTTCTTCATTCATGGAGAAAGTCGAAACCAACGCGAATGAGTCTTCAACCGAGGCGACAGATGATATTACGGAAACAGAAGTCGTAGATGCGGAAGAAGAGGAGTCAGAAGTTCTTTCCCAGTCTAACACCGAAACCGAGGATGAATCTGAAGAAGAGGAAACAGAGGAATCGGATGAACCTCAACCAAAGGGATTATCAAAAGCTATTAAGCAGATTGGACGTCTTACCGCTCGCGCAAAAGGAGCAGAGGAAGAAGTACAATCCCTAAAGGAAGAGATCCAATCATTAAAGTCTTCGCCAGCAAAAGAGACCGAAGATCAGAAACCAGCTCTAGACAAAGTAAATTCTTTGGAGGATTTGGAAGCTCTGAGAAAAGAGGCTCTTTCAGCAAAGAAGTGGGCAATGCAAAACATTGGTCGTGACTATGTTGAAATTGACGGCAAGGAATACGAAGATCAGGACATCCGGAACATCTTAACTGAAGCTGAAGATCACTTGTCAGAACGGATACCCGAAAGGGCAAAATATCTACAAGAGAAACAAGCTTGGGCAGAAGATACTGCCAAAATGTTTCCCTACATATACGAAGCCGAAGGCTCCGAATATGAAAGGTATGTTCAGATCAGGCAAGCTCCTCAATACAAAACGATTTTGGATAACCTTCCAAATGGAGATTTTGTAGCTGGAGTCCTATGTAAAGGAATTGAGGCAATCGAAGCAGAACAGAAAACAAAACCTAAAGCTAAGAAACCTCAAAGCCCACCACCTGATGAAGGGGGAGCGGTAGCTCCACCAGTTCAGTCGAAGGAAGTTAGACAGCAGAAAGCGAAAGAAAAGGCTCTAGGAAAAGGCAATGTATCAGTCCGCCAATTTGCAGAATTTCTAACTTAACAAACAAACTTTTATACTACTATGGCTCAAGCAACATCATACGGAATAACTTCAGTTCAGGGGGCGAGGGAAGACCTCAGCAACCAACTCAAACGTGTCGCACCCGAAGACACTCCAATGTACTCTCTTCTCCCACAATCAGCCGCGCCAAAAGCGGTCGAAACAAGCTGGATTGCAGATACTCTCGACAATCCATCATTTGGAACTCCTCCAATCGATGGAGCAGATTTAGCATTTCCTTCTGCTTCTTACACAGATGAAATTGCAAATCGCGTACGATTAGGAAACTTAATTCAAACCTTTCAGAGACAATCGAGTGTTAGTCCTATCGCAGAGGCTATCGATGTAAGTGGCCCACAGACCTCACTTTTGGCGGCGTCAAAAGCTAGGGTTTTGACCCAGCTCAAAACTGACATAGAAGGTGCAATCGGATCTTCTAATGTACAATCTGCTGGATCCTCTACTGCTGGCTCAAAAATGTCAGGTCTTCTTCATGTTACAGATCCAGCATCGACTAGTGGGTTTTTCAGTACTACTGCAAAGCAAGGATTTAGATCGGTAAGCGGAAGTAGACACGGATCAGGAACTCTCACCGAAGGTGCGTTTCGGACTGTTGTTCAGTCTATATACGAGGCTGGAGGTAAAGCCCAAAACTACCGCTTGTTCTGCGGAAGTTCGATCATGAATGCTCTTACTGGATTCAGTCGAGCAACCAATATCGTTGGAGGAACTCAGGCAAACTTTGATGCAAATATTCAAGGTACTACTTTGACCCTCTCTGTTGTAGAAATCATCGGAGATTACGGAAAAATCGTAGTGATTCCTGACCTTTTTATTAACAGGACGAGTGGATCGGGACTTACCGCATTATCAAAGAAATCGGGAGTTCTTATTCCTGAAGATGACAATGTAAGTCTCAAAATGCTTCAGCCTATATCAGTTCAGGATCTTCCTGATGTTGGTGGAGGCGGTGAGCGTTTTCTCACTAGGGCGATTCTTACCTTGTGTGTTTTGAACCCAAGAGCATTGGGATCAATCATCTCAGTTTAATCTTTAAATTTTAACCAATGGCAAGGGCTGGGACTGCGTAGCGGTCTCAGCCTTAGTCGCATCTATAAATCATGTCTTTAAATATAATAGTCAGAAAAGGTGGACGAAAAATGAGTGACGAGGAACTAGCTCATTATATGTCCAAGCAAAACGAGGAAGCTGTCATTCGTGAGAAAGCGACCTATAAGGAGAGATCACGAAGGATCCGCAAGGAAGCCGAAAATATCCAGCTACCCAAAGGAATGAAAGTTCAGGGCGTTTACGATGCCCGAACCTACTTTCGTCATGAAGCTGAAAACCCAGGTTGTACTTCAGATGAAAGCTACATGAGAGAGCTTCGTAGGGACAACGATGAGATGAAAATGTGAGGACGATTACCTACCAAGATCTACTTAAGAAATACACTTCATTAAGAGGTGTAGACTTGTTGCTGGATTCGGAAAAAACCGATTTCAGTAATTCACTCAATCACCGAATAAAACAGATTTGGGTGAAGGCAAAGTGGAGTGATCTGTTGGTAGTTGTCGAAAAGACAATTCAAGTAATTAGTACCGATACCTTAAAAGCTGAAAATGCTGTCAGAATAGATGATGCTATTGATCTCTATGATGTCTTCGGGGTTTATAACAAAAACCCATATGAAGATACCGGAGCTATACGAATCGATCACACTTTGATCGATGGTTATTTAGTTCTACCAAGATCAACTACAGCCACATCTGTATTTGTGGTGGGATCGAAGGTTCCAGCAGACGACTACGGAGAGGGATATTTTTCAGGTCAAGGTAGGACAGATATTCCGGCATTCATGGAGTGGGCGTTACTTAGTTACGCAATGCATGACCATTTCTTGGCAGATGGGCAAAGCGACAAAGCATTAGTCGAACTACAAAAAGCTCAAGAGTATCTAGCAGAGGCAATGGAAAGATTTGAGCGAATCGAATCTCAAAACAAAGTCTCAGTTAATACCTATCCTTCATATCATACTACCAATCTAAATCTTGCTCAAAGAAACATATGATCAAATCCTTCTCAGTCTGCGCTAACGATAGGGCAAAGCGAGAAGTCGCCTTGCTCATTAAAAGCATTCGTCAGTTCTACGACTGCCCGGTATTCGTATCTTGCGATATATCAACTAAGACTTTCTTGGAAAGTCTTAGGTTCAAAAATATCGAGTATAGAGTCAATCTTGAGCCTGAAAACTTAGAGCGTAAAGATAGGCTTGTTCGTCATGTGGTAGACCAAAATGATTTTCATTCCAAATCTATCATTTTATCCAAAATGGATTGCATCGAGTGGGCATTAAAATCAACTGATGAAACTACCTTTGTTGATGCCGACATAGTTTTGATAAAGCCTATCAATGAGGATATTGATCGATCAATGGAATTGATGATTTCACCTCACTTCCATGTTGAGGATAAGGTAAAGCAAAACCGAACATATGGAGCGTTCAATGCTGGTTACCTTTGGACAAAATCAAAAGACTTTCCACAAGCGTGGAGAGATGTCTATCTAACTCGATCTAAGTTCTATGAACAAGAGGGTTTGATCCATATGTTCGAGCAATTCGACATAAGGACATTTAGCAAGAATCATAATGTTGGTTTTTGGAGATTCGCTAAAACATGGAATCGTGGGAATCTCAGTCTTCAGGATTCGGTTGAAAATTGGGATAAGGTTAAGTCAGTTCATTTCCATTCCTTCCCTGAAACTTATGCTCATGCCGATAAAGGGCTAATCAAAGGATATGATCTATTGAAAGAGATCATATTTCCCAAGTTGCCGGACGAACTAAAGGAGTTTGCCAATGCTATATAGCAAGGTAAATACCTGGGCTTTTGTTCATGTTCCCAAGAATGCTGGAACATCTGTAGAGGCTCCTTTTCTCAGGTATAGTAATCCTGATTTTGAAAGCGAAAGATCTCATTACCAAGTCGATGCATTTGAGGTTAAACCTCAGGCTCATCATAACAAATGGAACTATTGGTCAGAGCGTCCTGAAGTAAAGGGATTAACCCCAGTTGCATTGTTACGGAATCCTTGGGATAGGGCATTATCAATTTATACCTACAACCTTAAAAACGCTTCTAAAAACCTAGATCAGGATTGGGGTCAGATAGATCATGGAATCTTAACAAAGCAAGGTTTCAAAGAATCTTGGATGGATGGTGGATTCTTCGTAGATGGACATGGAAGGCAGTTTGAATACAACGAAAAAACTTGTCGAGCATGGGGTCAGGATGATGACCAATATTCATGGCTAGAAGGCGAAGGTAAATGGTTCAGGATAGAAGACCAATGGGATGACTTTTGTTCCTTCACTAAACTACCTAAGCCCAAGAAAATCAACACTACCAAAAGAGGCGATTATAGGAATTACTACGACGATGAGTTAGCCGAAAGAATAGCAACTTTGTTTGCGAGAGATGTAGAGCTAGGAGGTTACACATTTTGAAACTATTAATCATATGCCTGACTCTTCTTGCTGGTTGTTCAATGAAGCAATGGTATCCAACTATGGGAGCTGTAGTTGGCGGTGGAGCTGGATCATTAGGTGGCCCAGTTGGATCTGCTCTTGGAGCTGGAGGTGGAGCATTGATAGGTGAGGTTGTTAAAGGTAATGCGGAAATTGAAGAGGCGAGAGAAACCATTTCAGCTTTATCTCATGGCGATGTACAAAAGTTGGTCGAGAAGGGAATGGAGCAACACGCCAGCGGATTTGAATCATTCACAACCACAATCAAACGAATCCTGATAGGAGCTTTTGTAGTTCTTCTTTGCTACCTTGCGATCCCAATATTTGTAGCTCGAAAATGTTCGAGGTCTGAGGCTCAAAAACACCTAACTCGTCCACCTTTTCCGACGAAATGATGATGATATATCAGAAGGTCTTGGAGAATGCGTCCCAAAAAATTGAAATTACTGAATAAGCAATCGAAATAAATATAACCACCACCACAATCATAATCATAATTCCAAATTGTTTCGAGCTCATCTTCCCTTCGCGCATTTTATCCAATTTATCAATATACTCTAATGCATAGGGGTTATCTCTCCACTTATGACGCAAATCATTAAAGTTGTCGGTTACATAATCAAGCTCTTGTGTGATCAAAGATTCGATTTCCTGTTGTTGTTTTTCCTCATCCGAAAGATCAAAAAAACCAACTTTGTGTTTTCTGCCACAATTTGGGCATATCGTTCCATTAGCATCAGAGTGTTTTGCCCCACAGTCAGTACAATTCATTAATCCCATAAAAAATAATAATATCTAAATTTTTAGTATGTAAAGATGAAAAACCTCAAACTACTAACTGAAAAATACAAATCCCTAACCAAGCGAGGAAAGATGATCACTTGCCTACTTATTCTTATGATTCTGATCTTCATACTCGATCTCTTTGCCTAGAAATTCATGACCACAATCAGAGCATTTAAAACAATTTTCGAGCGTTTCGATAGTAGATATAGGATAGCTGTTTGGCGGACTTTTATGAATATCACGAACAAGTTCATCATAAATAAATGTCCCGCCTTTCTTATTACATTTTGGGCATTCAACCCCTTCTTTAGGGTTACCAGCTGGATACCAATTATGCTTACACATCCAACATTGCCACAGCCCTTTAAAAGTCAAAGTCGAATATGCCTCCCCTCGTCCCAATTCTTTGTGTCCTCCCTTTGTGTCGCACTTCGGGCATTTCATAAATTTGTCTTCAAACTGAGCCAAGAGAAAACATCCAATTACAAGAAATAAACAAGACCCTAGAAATGTCACAAAACCATGAGCCAAAAAATCAAAAAATGTCCACGAATCTTCAAAGTTTTTTAACACCTCATAAAGAGGGTACAACAGGCTTAAGATATAAAACCAAAAACTACCTATGAAACTTCTTATTTTCATTTACCCAAATTACTTACCTAAAAATTTAATTACAATCAGCTAATGGATAGAGCAACGATATTTGGAATGACTGGTACATTTGCCTCATACGGCTTAGGGCAAATCCACGCCATAGTCGGTATTATTGCTGGTCTAGCAACCATCATTTACATGAGCATCAAGATTTGGGAGTTGCTTAAAAAATGAGTCGTTACCGGGCATATGGCAAATTAGATGACCCTTATATCGAAGAGGGTGATACATTCTTTAACAGAATGAATAGTCGTGTTCGCCCATCACAACTTCAGGCTGGAGAAGTTCAATTAAGTAAAAATGGACGAATGGATATTGATGGAACTTGGCAACCTAGAAAGGGAGTCGAAACTCTTGCTGGTAAAATTACACTAGATCAAAACTCTACTTTACTGCCGTTTGTTATAACCAAGGCAAATAGGGAAAATGATGTAATAACAATAACTTTACGCTTTAGCCCGAATAGAAGCTTTAAGGTCGGAAATCAAATAACCATTGAAGGCATTACTGGATTTACTACAGACCCAAATGGAACTTACACAATCTCCTCAATTAGCTTTGTAAACAAAGAGATTAAATTTGCTCAGGTTGGAGGAGATGAATTTTTCGTTTGTTCTGAAAATTCAATTGCTGATGGAGGATCAAGAATTTCTACAAAACTTGATTTTACTTTATTAGATCAAGGTTCAGCCACTAGTGTATTTGGGTCTGCATTATTCTCAGACCCAAGCTCTGAGTTTATTGATGATTTTATCTTCACAGCCACAGATAGCTACTGCTCTATACTTAGACTCAAGGACAAGCTAGAGTTTAGAGCTAATTATCCATCAGGTGAACGCGTAACTAAGCGATGTCAGTTGCTTCAAGCCTTCAGTAAGCTTTTTATATTCCGGCAAGATAAAACAACATTGGTCTCAACGCCTATTTTATCAACGGCATTAATCACTAGCGCTTCTTTAAGTGGGAGTGTAGTTACGATTAATGCGACCGGACATGGTTTAAATGGTAATGACTATGTCACTATTTCAGGAATACAAAACTTCACAACAAATCCCAATGGGGCTTATTTAGTAACATCAGCAACAGCTAATAGCTTCACCTATGAGATAGAAAATAGTGGCTCTGAAACTTACAATGTCTTTGGAGCAAGCGCTGGTTACTTCTCTAATTTCACTAATGTAAAAAGCGGTCAGTATACAATGCCCAGTTACATTATTGATTCTAACGCGACATCAGCAAATGGAGTGGTAACTATCAATGAGACCAATCATGGGTTAGAACTTGGTCAGGAATTAACCATTGTGAAAGGGGAGGGTAATTTCTCGAATCTTGCTGATACAAAAGTTAAAGTCTCATCCACAACTGCTGATTCATTTGAGTTTAATTTAGCAGTAGAGGACACCGCAAGTGAGTTGCTCGTCTTATCACAACGGACTCCAATATCTTACTTTATTCACCAACCTGCTGCCCCCTTTGGAGTATTGAATCAGAGGAGGCTTTGGCTTCCTTATTTCTTTACCTCTGATTCAAATCCAACAAAGCGTCCAACTACAGATGAAATCATCGCTTCTGACATTTTGGATTCTGACACTTATGATGTAATCGGGAATCAATTTAAAATAACCGGAGGCAGTTCAGACTTCATCACAGCAATTGAACCTTTTACCGAAAACACCTTGGTGGTTTTCGGTAGGCGATCCGTCCATCGTCTAAATGGAGTAAGCGGATCCCTTCAGGATGTTCAGGTTAATGTGATCACTCCTGATCTAGGATGTGCGTCAAGAAACTCAGTAGCCCAGGTCGCAAACAAGATGATCTTTCTTAGCGACCAAGGTGTGTACGCACTTACCTTTATGGATGAGTACAATCTTCGTGGACTAGAAGTTCCATTATCAGAGCCGATCACTCCAACCATGCAAAGGATCAACCAGCAGTATGTTGATCAGGCGACTGGAGTCTATTTCGATAACCGATATTTCTTGGCAGTACCTTTAGATGGAGCAGTAGAAAATTCTCACATCCTTGTTTACAATTTCATCAACCAAGGCTGGGAATCAATCGATTCAATTAACAGCCTGACATTCAATGTCAGAGATATGGTAGTTGGTAGAGAGGGATCTCAAAACTTTTTATACCTTATCAGTTCAAGTGGATCTATCCACAAATACGAAGGATATGAGGGCGGTGATCAGATCAGCATAACGACAGCTACTGCATCACCTCAAATACTTGATGTCTCAAGCGAACTAAGAACAAGGGAATACGCGTTTAAGACGATCAATAGAAAGAACTTTAATAGGGCTGAAGTTCATATGAAATCTAGCCCTTTTTCCAAGAGTAATGGAACAATTCAATTTCAAACAACTGATCCTGATTCAGTAAGATCTGCTAGAAGTGTGGATACCCTACTTGGAGCAGAATTAGACTCTAATGAAGATACCAGCATTCGATCAAGCGTCAGGCTAAGAGGGTATGGTTGCTCTGCAACAATTACTCCAACCAAAGGCAGACCCTATGTCAGGGCAGTCAAACTGGACTCAAGAATTATTAACCGACAAACCACATCTGTAACTTAATCATGGCTATTTTAAACAAAGGAACAACTTACGCAGAAGGCTCTTCTGTTACTGCAAATAATTTAAATGAACACGTGGACAATGCCCAGTTTGTTGCTGGAGCTGGAAACACAACTGATGATTCAACACTTGAGGTTCATGCAGATGGATATTTGAAGATCAAGGATGGTGGAATTACATCTGAAAAATTGGCATCTGATGCAATCTCAGGGAACGATACTATTGTAATCAATAATAACAATTTTACCTCTAATTCCATCAATGGAGATAAGTTGGTTAACCAATCAGTAACTTCTACTCAAATTGCAAATGGAGCTATAGATTCTTCAAAGCTTGCGAGTGGCTTAACAGTTACTCCATCCGCTCACACTCATAGTAATGCAAGTTCATCAAGCGCTGGTTTTATGTCTTCTACTGATAAGACTAAGTTAGATGGCTTGAGCGCGAGTAGCGGTGGAGGTTCAAATCAAAATACTAGTGGTGAAGTTGCTCTTGGCAACGCTACTCAAGAAAGTGGGTATAGTGTAACGATTGATAAAAATTTATACATCGATGCAGAAGAATACAACACGAGTCATTCTGATGGAGCTTTGGTTCTAAATATTCATCAAGACCTTCGGGAGTGGCCCGATGGTACACAAGGTCATCGAGGTCTTTACACATCTAATGGAGGTACACCAAGTAAAACTATAAATGGTGTTTCTTACGCCTCTAATAATTTTGCTACGATCAAACAATCGGTTTATTCATATCATCCAACGATCAATGGCTTTGAAGGAAATCCCGGTGTTGTTCAGCATGAACATTTTGCAAATTGGAGCAGATTTACAGGAGGTGTCGGTTTTGATGCTTTGGAGTACGACTTCAGATTTCAAAAAATCGTAGGAGCTTGGCCCCCATTCTTCTACGACAATGGATTAAAATTTAGATTCCAAGCATACCAAGATACTAGTAGTGCGAACATTTTCTACACATCATCAGTTTTACCATATTCATTTGAGTATACCTTCGGGATACCTACTAGAAGATGGGGTAGAATCTTTACTGGTTATGCAGTAGATACAAGTTCAGACCGAGACTTAAAAACTGATATTGAGGAGTTGGATGAGGTTGAGAAAAGAGTAGCGGTTAAAGCGAAAGGTTTGATCCGAAAATTCAAATACAAGATCGCAGTTGAAAGCAAAAAAGAGAGAGCTAAAACTCACTTTGGAATTATCGCTCAAGACTTAGAGCAAGCCTTTATTGATGAAGGTTTAGACCCATCAAAATACGGAATCCTCAAGAAATACGATGTTTGGGTTGGTGAAGATGAGGACGGCAACCGCAAGCAAGAGACTGCCGAGTTTGAGGGGGCAACTAAGAAGGAAGAAATGTCGGTAAGGTATGATGAATTATGGGCATTCATCATTTCAGCTTTGTGATGGGTAGCCTAAAAATAGAACTTTTAAACAAGCTCAAGCATTTGCCACCATTTGAGCAAGTGGTCTCTTTGTACGAAAACAAATCAGAGTTTTTTAAAGAGATGCATAACTATTTGATTGGAGGTCTTGTAATCTCCAATCCACAGCTTTTTATGATGCTAAAACCAATTGATGGTTCCGCAGATCCGCAAGGGCAATGGTATGTGAAAAATCCTGACACATGGTATGTTCGTTGGGTAGCTGGTCAGGGTCAGCTAAAGGCAATGATGGATAATGTAAGCCCACTACCATTTGTGATGTTTCGCAGAATAACACCAAATGGCGATACAAAGATTAGAACTTATAAATGGGAAACTATGTACAGAAAGGTAGCAGAAAATGAAGTTTAATTCAGAAAAGACACCTCCGAGAAAACAATATACACCAGTTTTTATGGATTCATCAGGGCAGATGTATTCGCAATCGTTTAGACCGATGAACAGCCAAGACGCCCAAGATAACCCTATGCTTGGGGTAGCTAATAAACGCGGAGCAGAATTGCAAGTTCCCCAGTATACAGCAATGAATCAAAATGCATTTAATTATGGTGGGGGAGGAAAGTATGGAACAGCAAAGAAATATAACCCAAACGCTGTACCAAGCTACGATCCAGTAAACCCACAAGAAGACGCTATCTCTCAAAGTCCTACATTAAAAAAGTCAGCTCAAGTTTTAAATCAAAACGCTCCGACTGGTGAGAGACTTGCTTTTATTAATCCTTTTGAGGAAGCAGTACTTAAAAATATGGGAGGATCGGGAAAGCCTTCTGCTGGAGGTGTTCCTTCTTATAAAAAAGGAGATGTAGATGCTCCTCCACCAAGAAACTATGGTCAGGAAACAAGAGACACATTACAAGCTCAAGTAGATTTAGCTCCTGATCTATATCGTAACGAAGCTCAGTTTCGTCCCCAATATGCAAACCTTGAAAGGGGGATCATGTTAGAACAGCTTGGTTTAGACCCAAGTATGGGGCTACTTCAGGCATATGAAGATCATATTGTACCAGCCCAAGGAAGACAGAAGGCGAGGGCAACCGCTGATGAAATTCAAATGATACAAGACCTTGGCCCAAAACTTGTAGAAGCCCAAAGGTCTGCCGATCCGTTAGCTGAAGGTATAAGGCAAGACATAATGGGTAGTGCAAAAGAAGGTCTTCGTGCGGAAAATCCATTTGATGATATGGTTTCTGATAAACAACAGAACCTTGGAGGTTCAGAGGATTTTGACAGAATTGTAAATCAAGCGAGAGAGGAATATCAAGCTGGTCAGGGTTTAACTGAGACTGAGCAACGAGACTTGGATCAACAAATTTTAGAGGGAGCTAGTGATCGGGGGATGGAAGATCAGAGAGCCACATTTGCGTCAGCCGTGGAACAAAGGCTGTCTGCAAATCGTCAATTAGGTAAGGACAGAACTAGTGGTCTCATAAACGCTCTTACCAATCGTGATCAATATGGAAGGCAAAGAGAAAATGATTACGCTAGAGCAATTTCAAACCAGCAAGCATACCGCCAGCAAGCTTTACAGAATGCTGGAACCGCGTATCAGATGGGTAACTTTGATGTTCTTCAAGCTTTGACCGGAAGATCAGGTAATGCCCCAATGATGGCTCAACAGCAATTCGGATCAGCCGGATTTTCATTAGATTCAAGCCCAGCGATATTTAATCCTGAGTCTCAATATGCTGGAGCGCTTGCGACACAAAACTATCAGGGACAGATGGATGCTCGAACCGCAACAGCTTCAAATCGGGCTGGTGTGTTACAAGGGTTAATGGGAATGGGCGGTGGAATTATAGGCGGTATGGCAAAGGGAGGAACAGGGCTTTTTAGATAGGAGGATATTTTATGAGTAGAAGACCATTTTACGGACAAACCCCAGCTCCTCCAATTGCGAGGATGGATATGCAATCAGCGACAGCGCCTGGGCGATCTTTTGCAAATGCCTTTAACCAATTGGGAATAGCAATCGGTGGAGCTATCGCAAAAAACGCAGAAAATAAAGAAAAGAAGGAAAATCAACAACTAGCAGAAAACGCATTTATTTCCGCTGGGATGCAACCTGAGCAAGCCAAGATTGCTTCACGAGATCCGCAAGTCGGAAAGATGCTACAGCAGTTCATGCAAATGGATGAGACTCGTAGGGTAAATGATGCCCAGCTTGCTCAAGGTGATCGTCAAATAGATATTCAAGGTCGGCAAGTGGGCGTTCAGGAGGATCAGTTGGGATTCAATATTGATAAGTATAATCAAGGTCAACAGAAGGAACAAGAACTTGAGGATGAATTGGAAGCTGGCAATCGTTTGATGATTTCTCCTACCGAAAGAATGCCAACTAGATCAGAGGGAGGTAGAAGAGTCCAAGAAGCTCTTATGAAGGGTGAACCACTTCCTCCACCAGCAAAGATGATCCAAGAAGATTCTCCAGTAGTTCAAGAATTACCTGACCGCTTTAAAGGTTTTGGAAGAAATGTTCAAGAAGCTGTTAAAGAAGGTAAAATTTCTCCGAGAGTTGGAATGTCCATGATTGAGGAAAAGAAAGCAATCGCTCAGGAACAAGCGAGTCGTGAGGCTGAGTTTGATGACAAGGTCAGTCTTGAGTTATTCAAACACAACTTGAAACAAGGGGAGGGAAAACAAGCTGATTTGAGTGGTTCGCTAGTTGTGAATGACACTATCGATAGATCTTTTGGTTTGATAACTCCATACTCAACTGGATTTGGATCATTCTTAAAATCGATACCTCAAACAGACGCTTTGGCTCTCAACAAATCATTAGAGACGATCAAAGCTAATATAGGTTTCGATAAGCTTCAGGCGATGCGTGAAGCATCGCCAACTGGAGGAGCCTTAGGTCAGGTCTCCAATCAGGAGCTTAGTTCATTACAAGCGGTTTTTGGTAACCTAGATCAAGCTCAGGATGATAAGGACTTGAAGTATAACTTAGGTCTACTTCGTCATGTTTATAATGATGTGGTTCATGGAAGAGGTAATCATCCTTACCTTCATCCTAACGACTCTAATTACAAAGAAATTCTACAAATGCCAGCGACTTCACAAGTGACCGGAGATCCTAATGCAGAGGCTTCTCCTGAGCTATTAGCAAGATTGAAAGAGTTGGAAGAAATGGAGAGTAAGAGGAATCTTGGGTATGAATCAGAGATGGGCAATAACGCCCCAACACCAGTTCAAAGAACTCCAGTACCAACAAGAAATAGCCCACTTCTTGATAGAGTCGAGAGTGGAGATCTTTTGGAATAATTATGCCTTCGGAACAAGAAGTACTATCCAAGATTAACGCCTTGGAGAACAAGCTTGGGATAGAAAAAGATTTCATCTCCCAAGCTGATGTTCTTTCTCAAATTAATGCGGTGGAGCAAAGAATTGCTAGTACTCCAATGTCGATAGATCAGTTTGTAGAAAAGAGACGAGCAGACTCTGTTAAGTCTACGAGTGAAAAAGCATCTGCTTTTGGGACTGGTCTTGTCGAAGGTGTAAAAGGAATGGCTAAAGAAGGAGGTGAAGCATTAGAAGAGGTTCCTTGGTATTGGGCGACTGGAGTAGGAGCTTTAGCCGATTACGATACACTTGGAGATATTCTTAATATAGGATCTAGAGACTTTACTAGATTCGCAAAAACCTTGGGTGGAGCCATCATGGATAAGGCTGGGCCATATTCTACCGCAGAAGAAATACAGCGAGAATATAAGCGGTATCGGGAAAACTTTGACTACTATGAAAAGGTTCGTCCAAAGATGCTTGAAAGCGATGACATTGAGCATAAAAAATTAGTTTCATTTGGAGCAAACTTCGTAGATCCATTTATGATCTTTCCGGTCGCAAAGGCTGGAGCGTTTGCTACCAAAACAACATTAAGGGCAACCCAAGCTGGACTGACTGCTGGAGCAAAACTTTCTAGATCTCAGGGTCTAGTAAATGTTGCCAACAAGATGAAAAGTTCTAGACGAGCTGTACAGAAGCTTGAAAGAGGAGTTGATATTGCTGGAAAGATCGGAGCGTACCCGACAGAAATGGCAGCAAGGGTAACGGCTAAAGCTTTAAGGAAAGGATTAAAGGGGACTTCCTATGTAGCTGGAGTCGGTCTTAAAGGAGTTGGTAGACTAGGGCAAGGGACGGCTTTTATGGCATCACTCCCAAGAAAGGCAGTTGAGAAAACAGCGAAAGCTATCAGCAAGAAGGCAGAAGATGTAAGCGGTTTTGCAGTTGGAGGTCAGTTGGTCGGAGGTGTGACTGGATCTATCCCATTGGCAATGGAGCTTGGTATCGCTGAAGGGGTCGGGCTAATTGCTAAAAAAGTAGGATTAGGATTTGGTGAAGTTCTCAAAACTCTTGGTCAGCCAGCCAGCAACAAAAGGTTTTTATATCGTTTGGCTACCAACAGCAAAGTCTCTCCATCTACACGAAAAAGAGCGATGTATGCTTATAATCACTATGGAACTGCGGTAGGTGATGCGATGTTCAACATGGTTGCTAACGGAGTCAGCGTTGGAGCCATAAATGCCGGACTAGCTGGGCTTGCCGGGGAAGACTATGAAAATATGGGAGCTATGGCTGGAGGAGGCTTTTTAGCTGGAGGTTTTATTCCAACTGGTCAGCAAGGGATGAAGGCTGGGAAAACTAATTTTGCGAGAGATACAGCCTCCATTGATGCTCATATGAAAAACAAGTTAACTGAAGATCAGCGGAAGGCATTTGTTAAAATGCCTAGACCAGCTCAGGTCATGTTATCGACTCTTCAAGAAGCTGGAATTGGATCTCCGAAGTTCATGATCATGGAGCCAAAGGCATACCTAGATTTTCTCAATGAATCTCGTAGACAGAATAACCTTCCTGAGTTGGATCGCGCTCCAAAGGGGCATTTTGATAAGCCAAGTCGGACTATTTACATCAACGAAAGTAATCTTCCACAAAGCTCAAGGGTAGCGACTGAGTTGATCGCTCACGAGACTGGTCACGATTTCATTTATCGAGCAATTGGAGATGATCCAACAATGCTCCAATTACTGCTTGAGCCGTACAGAACTAAAGAGGGTAAAGGTACAGCCTTTCATTACAGATACGATGACAAAGGAAATCCTCTTGGAGATCCGATATACCTAGATGATACGGCTGTTGCTATCCAAAGAGATTACGATTCAAAGCAAAGGGGTAGACCAGCAACCTCTGAGGACGTCGCAAAAGGCTTGGCTCAAAGAGAGGGAGAACTGATTGGGGGTATTTCGATTGGCAAAGACGCTTCCAAACTAGCTCAAGAAATTGGAGCCGAACAATTTGCAATGATGTTCACTAAGGATCCAAATGCATTTGAGAATTTTCATCCAAGACTAAGACGCTATCTGTTGGATTCCAGTAGAAGACTTCTTGGAATTTTAGGAGTGGTAGAACCAAGCTCAGGTAATCCATTGAGCAATCCAATATCAAAAGCTCAGTTAGATAATCCTTCGATCCGAAGGGTCTATGAGAATTATGGTAGAGCAAGGGCAATTGAGCTAGATGAGAAAGGGCAACTAGCAAAGAAGGGTATGTTGATCCAACCCAAGAAAGGGCAAACTGGTGAGGATCGCTTTGTTGAATTGTTTGGAGGTAATGGCTTGAGTCTGACTGATGCCAAGAATCTTGTAATTTCAAACAAGTCTCTTCGCAGAGAAATCGACGCTATGAAAAAGCGTTATAAGGAAAATCCTGAAGATGGATGGTCTACGACAAAGCGAGGTTTTCTCATCGGCAAAAAGCTGACCAACGATCTTAGGACAATCTTCACTCGCAACGATCCGTTCAGGAACGTTGCGACTATTTTAAACGCCTTACAAGAAGCTATAGATCAAAGGGTAGGTATTGTCTTTGGCTATCGAAGCGGAACCAAGTCTAAAAGACAGAATCCATTTAGGATCCGTGATGTAGCAATCTATGGATGGCAAGTCTCCGCTGGAACATTAAAGGTCTTAGGATACGACCAAGCTGTTGTCCGGCAGAATATGCAAACTCTAGTTGAGAAGGGCTATGTAAAGGACATCAAGGATTTTGAGAAGAGATTAGCAGAACAAGGGCAGAAAGCCTTAGCAGATCCTGAAGGAAGAATTAACCCTGAGGGTCGCAAGGAAAACGAAATAATGACTGTTGCCTTCGGCTTAAAAGAGTCTGCTGGTGAGATTGCATCACCTGGGCTTCGGGATTTACTTGAGTCAGGAGTAATCAAGAAAAGCTTCAAGTCTTTCGATGTCGAAGCCCTAGCTGGAATAAGGCGTGGGGAGAAAAAGGCTTTTGCATTTGATTACGAAAATATCAGGAACAACTACAATCCATTTAGGCAAAGTGAGCCGTTGTTTCAACCTTCCGATAAGAACACTCTTTTCTCACCGGAAGGCGATCCAAAGCTTCCTCCAACTCCAGCAGAAGTAGATAGCAAGCGATTTGCTAGTTATAATCACTTGGGTCTGCGAGATAACATTTTGGATGGAGCCTTGGAGACCATAAAGCAATTCAAGTTTAGCGGTCAGCAATTCATGTCAGCATTGACCAAGTTTGCTGGAGCAAAGAATTATGCAGATGAAATCGGTCTTACCGATTTCTTGCAGACAAAAAAGAGTTTTGATCGGCAAGAGATTGAACGATTCATTAAGCGTGAATCTCCAGTTCTTCAAAGGACTGATCTTGGTGAATCAACCGACATTATGGAACTTCGTGATCGCTACTATGAAAGTGAAATCGAAACCTACCTTGATGAGTTGGATGTAGCCTTTAGCGAAGATGATAATGGATGGTACATCGATCTTTATGGCGAACCTTTGTATGGCGATTTTGGAGATCTCCAAACATATGGATCCGAAAGCGATGCTAGGGCTGAGTTACAATATCATGCGGAACAAATGGCAGAAAGTTCTGCTAACAATACATCAGATGCAGAGATCAGAGAGGTCTACGAAAGCGATGTTGCTGAGGATATAGATGGGGACGCTGTTTATCCTGAGTATGCAACTGATGGAGGAGAAAACTATAGAGAGACTCTAATCAAATTTGGCGGTGACGAGTATATTTGGAGTGATCCGCATTTTAGTGACGAAAATAATGTGGTTGCTCATATCCGATCCAACATAAGACAAAGCGGTGAAACTTTCTTCATCGAGGAAATTCAATCAGATTGGCATCAGACCGGAAGAAGCGAAGGGTATGACAATTCACCGCTCGAAGGTCAGCTAAGTAAAACGGAAAATGGAGAGTATCAGGCTCGTTTTGAGGATGGAAGGCAGTTCAGGATTCGTGAAACTGATCAGAAGAAAGCATATGATAAGTTTCTAAATCTAAAGCGTGAGCTTGCTGGAGGAGTCCCTGATGCTCCATTTAAGAAAAGTTGGCCCTCTTTAGCTTTGAAGACTGCAATTAAGGATGCAGTTAATCGTGGAGTAAAGAAAGTCGCTTGGTTGGGAGGTCAGGGACATTTAAATCGTTATCCAAGTTTGGTTAAGAAGATCAAAAGTATCCATGTTTATACTCCAAACAAGGGCGTAGATAATGTGTACAGCATAGAAGTCAGCCATGAAGGCAGTCCTCATTCACTCCTAAGAAATCAACTGCTTGAAAGAGATCTTAAAAAATACATCGGAAAGACTTTAACTGAAAGAGCTGTTAAGGATCTTCGTGAAAAGAGAGCAAATGCAGATCCAAACGAACTAAAATTCGCTGACACTCAAGAGGTTTATTATACTGGGCTAGACATGGAGTTTGGCGGTGATGGTATGAAAAACTTCTATGACAAGGAGTTAGTAAGTTTAGCCAATAAGATAAGTAAGAAGATTGGTGGAGGTAAAGTTCAGCCATACACTTTTGAGGTAACTGGTGGCATGGATGCTAATCGTAGACCTTGGAAGCGTGAGTACAGAGGCTGGTCATTTGAATTACCAGCCGACAAGTCCAAGATAGATGATCTCATGCTCTATATGCCGGACAGCGGTAAGGTCTCAGATAATAGTATACCTTTGGTCGCCAAGGAAGTATCAAAGAAATCTAAGACTGGTTTCAATCCACAAGAGTTATTGAAGAGAGCTGGATATAAATCTGCTGATGAAGTTCGTACAGAAACTCTAGCAAACGATCTTTTTAGCGGTCAGGTCAGATCTGAAAGGGAGGCTACGCGATCCCAGCAAGCTAATCGAAATGACCAAATGTTCATGCCAGCGTTGGAAGACGCAAAGGCAATCGTGAGAGAGCAAGGTAGGGTAGCAGAAAGTGCAGAGGATGCGTTTTTCGGATCCTTTATGCCCAAGCTCCTTCGTAAGACCAAGGGACAGCTAAAAGCTAGTGTGCGGAATATTCGTGAGGCTACTAGAAGAGCGATTGAAGACGTCACTCCATTTATGCGAGAAAACCCTCAATTCGCTGATTACTACAATAAGGATATGGAGGCATCTCGTAGGGAGCTTAACGAAGGTTATGGTAATGTAACCGATGATGATTTCCTTTATTATCAGACGATGTTAGGGCTTACCTCACCGGGGACAAAATTGCCTTCTAATGTAGGAGATGGAGTCAATATCTTTAACTTGTACAAAGAGAAGGGAGACATTGAAGACATCAAGATGGGAACTAGTGAAAAGGGTAATCCTGTCATTGCCTCTTCTCCATTTAAGATTTCAGGTACAACGGCTCCGACCAAAGCGAGATCGTTATTGATCGTTGATAAGCTTCGTAAAAAGCTGGGTAGCGTCAGGAATGCTATCGACTACCTTGAAGAAGCTATTCCCATGAATGAACTTCATAAGTTTAACAAGAAAATGGGATATGCTGGTAATGTTGCAAAGACCGGAGATATTAGACGGATCGTTAAGCAAGCAACTGGTCAGGATGAGCTTATTCCAAGGATGTTTATCTTCGGGCCAAAAGTTGGAGCTTACACTTTGAACACCATCGGCAATCACAACTACAACACGATTGATGTTTGGGAGGCTAGATTCATTCGCTCTTACTTTAAGGGAATGTTTAAACCAAATACTGGTCTTCCAGCAAATGTCGATGAACACGCTTTATTTACACGTTTCACAGAGATCTTTCAGGAGGAATTTGAAACGAAAACTAAACAGAAAATGCCAACTAGCGCCTTGCAAGCGATTCGTTGGTTTTATATGATTTCAACAGCAAAAGAATTAGGATACTCAGGAGCATCAACAAATGAAACAATCAGCGGATACACCAAAAGATACGTCACCAAACTTAGAGCTAATAAAGGAGGTAGGGGACAAGGCAATGGAACGACTAATGAAGGAGTTCGACCTAAAACTCAAAACTCCAAAGGGCAAAGCAAAGGCTCCAAAGAAATAGAGCAATTCATGCCTGATGATGGTGACACCAATAGGATGTCACCATCAGCCGTTAATCAAAATAGATTTATGGCTCCAGCCATGTCTAGGTCTATGGCAACATCAAGAGAGCTGGATCGCTTCAGGAATTAGTTATCGTATATCCCAAGTCTGATTAGCAAATCGACATCGGGTTCCTGAGTGGATCTTGGCTCAAAACCGAAGAAGTCTTTGAGCATATCAACTAATCTTTCATCGTACTTGTTTTGACTGATTAAATTTTCAATTTCCTTAATACGATTATCAACGACCGGAAACTCTTCTGTAGTGGATGTAATACTTACAAGATATAATTTTGGCTCCATGAGGCGGTGGGCTAAAACATCAAGTTCTTTTCTGGAGCAAATTTTTTCAGCGTTTTGCTGAAGCCAATCGTCCTTGGCATTGGTATCAACTTCCGCGCGGCAATCTTCTTCCAAGCCGTTATCATAGTAGTCACTTTTTACTCCACCGCCTTTTATATCTTCCAAGTAAAGCGACTCAGTATGAGAGCATATTGATAGCAATCCATCTACGACTTTTTGTTTAATGCCAAGTATCTTAGCAACCTCGCTAAATTTAACTTCTCTGCCTTGTCTTAAACATTCATTCTTTCTGACATTAACCAACTTTTGTAAGCATTGCTCTGCCCAAATAGCTTTTCTCTTTTTTGTTTTCATTCCAGCAATACCAAAAAGTCTTTTTATATGAGTGCATATATCTCTGAAGGCATTTTGGCTGAAGTCGCTATTCTCTTTGCTCAAGTCAAATTTGTGTAATGTCCTTTGGAACTGACACAACGCTTCTGATTTAAGTTCATCGTCATCGACTTCAACGACTTTTCCGTATTTGTCTTTTGATTGACTAAATCCTCTGAGGTCATGCAACGGAACCCTTTTGCCCTTATCATGATCCCATACGCCATATTTATTAATGCAATAACCGACAGCCTTACCCATCATTTGTCTATGACCATTAATGATGTCAGCTTTAATTCTGCTGGACTTGCCTTCAAGAGATCGAAGCTCACGCTTATAGTTATCATTGAAGGTTAAATCCCTCTTTCGTTCCTCAATCTCAATTTCAAGGAGAGCAATCTTTTGATTGATACCCTGATACTCAGCAATGAGCTTTCTAGTCGATATATCTGACAAGTCTTCTTCGTTAATAATGTTCATGGTTAATTATACTTTGGTTTAATAAAAATCTCTCTGCCATCGATGTAAGATTGGATTGTTTCAGGCTTAAATCTAATTGCACTTCCGGTTAATTGGACAAGAGGTATCTTACCTCTCTGCTCAAGATTAATAACTGTGTTCACGCTACAATTGAGCATTTCTGCAACTTGTCTTCTAGTTAGAAGGCATTCGTATTTAGGTTCGCTCATATTCCAGCCCCCATGTTTTTCGCAAAGCCATCCTTAGTTTCAATAATAAGACCGCTGGATAACATTTCATCAACAAGTTGTAGAAACTCAGATTCTTTAACCCCAGCGGATCTGCATCGAGCAAACCATTCTTGTTTGCTCACCGCATGATTAGGTAGGGCTTTTAATGCAACGTCTTGAGACACCACTTCAGATATGCCAGCATTGCCATATCTGCGAAATTTAGTTGGGTCAAGATCCGGACGCTCCAACACTAGCGGAGCCTTCATTTCATAGCATACCGGGCTTGGACTTTTAAAGTTTCGAGTCGTAAATTCAATGATGCCACAATTGTCGATCTCATGGCGACTGACATTCATTATCACGCTTGGGTATCTTGAGAATGCTGAACTACCGCTTGATCGATCCATAGAGTCAGTACTATTGAGATTTCCTTTTCGGGTATGATGAACTAGCCCTAAAGCGGATCCTTGCTCAGTTGTGAGCTGTTCCAATTCTATAATCAATCGAGTTACAGAATGGGCGTTATTTTCGTCAAATTCGCCTCCTCCTTCGGCATCACTTCTATCAATTACATATAGTGGATCCACTACGATTAAGCCGATCTCAGGCAATTGCTGGAGTCTTGAATGTAAGACTTCAATAATTGTATTTAGGCGGTAAGTATGACGAGCTAAAGACCACAAATATAAATTCTCAGGTACTTTATCGAAGCCCAATTTATTTGCGATATTTGTCAATCTGTCGATTGCAACATCACGACGCAATTCAAGGTCTATTATGAGGACATTGCTTTGCGTAGTTTGCTTACCAAGGAAAGGAGTTCCGGTCGCAATATTCATTGCCATGTTTGCCCAAATGAATGATTTTCCAACTTTTGCTGGCGATGTTAATAGGACTGTATCAGATTTTTGGATCATACCATCCACTAAGAAGGGTCTAGATTCTAGTTCCCAAAGAGGAGGGAAGTCTTTGCCTGATAATATTGGTGGAAGAATTGTAGAATCCACCTCAGGGGAGGGCATAGGTTTAGACTCTCCTGAGGCTTCATCTGAATAATTACGACCATTAGAACCAATGTCCTCTAGTACTGAAGTATCGGTGAAAAACTTTGTGAAATTGGAAGAGTCATCTTGCATAATAAACGACCTCCTGAATTGTATTTGTTTTGGTATTTACACCCCATGGAAATCTTACCATTTGTGATGGTCGTAAAACGCTTCTATCACCGCCAAGGGTAACCACTAGATCCTTAAACCTCGCAATGCGATCCTCAGATGGTGTAGAGGCATCAAAGAGAGCATGAAGTGACTTATTGCCGGAGGCTGTGACCATAATCAAATCTAGTTCTTGGGAAAGGCGGTCTATGAGACCGCATTGACCATCCCAGTCTTTGGGTCGCTCGTCTGTTTCAAAAACAAGATATGGTCTTACATCAACATTTTCAGCCAAGCGACCTTTGTCAGCTCCCTTGAAGGTTGCTGGACAGAAGTATTGCATTCCTTTTAGACCTCCATCTACCCAGTCGCCAGCCGACTTAATTGTATCATGATAAATGTCTTCGCTGATGTGAAGTAATTCATGTTCTGCGTAAAGCTCTTCAATTATGTATTCTGCTTTTTTGGGGATCTCTTTTGAACGCAACTTTAAGGATGATAGACTTCCTTTAGATGCCCACTCATCAATCACCGACTGATTACGTCGAGCTGTCTCCTTAGGCTTATGGTAATTTCCATCAATCACGCCCTTGTTTTGATATGACCATCTAACAATGCGTTCGATTTCACCTATTGCTGGTCTTCTGCGTTCAACATTTTCGCTTGCTTTATGCATAAGTTCGACAGCGGTCTTAGCTTCGACTCCATGATCTCGAAGTATGTTTGTAACAAAGATCATTTGATCATGAAAGCCCATGCCTTCTCGTTCGACCTTGTTGTACAAAGTAGCGAACTTTTCGTTGATAGTTTTGGATTTCAATTTTGCCATATTTTTTGTTCTCCTGAGTTTATTGAAGGATCTTGATCGCCCTTCGTGTGTTTATCTAAAAGTCTTTGTTCCTCATTAAGCATAGCTTGGTACTCAGTATTGAGTTTAGCTTTTGCTCGCTGTTCTAGCTTACGGACGGATGCATCGGGAATGCCCATCTTTCTACCAATTTGGGCGGGTTTCATCTCGTCTGAGTTGGGTAAATCAAACATTTGAATCATCAAATTTACTTTCATCAAATTGTCTGAGTTAATCTCAATTTGATTAACTAAATCTGCTACTACCGGATTATTATGCTTAATATTCATATTTGTTTTTCTAAGTTTAAATCAAAGTCTTGTGTGGGGTCGTCCCACATTGATGCGAGGGTGATGTACCAGTCATATTCGACCTCGCCTTTATCCAGGCGATTGCATCTTCTAAATTCTGAAACTGGATCCCTTCCAAGATCCAATGGGCAGTTTCCACATCTGCCTTTGCCATTAACGAGATCACATAAGTCTCGCCCTGAGCTACTACTTCTATGTTCTCCTTTTTGCATTTAAATTTTAGGCTACCCACGGCTCTCATTGGAGCCGTGGGCAACCAAGCTCCCATTTGGATGTTTCAATAAGTAAGAACGCTCCACTCGTCGTGGCATCTCGCCACGCACCATGTCCTTTGTTTGGG
>Ga0209308_10000461_pt1 | contig 41322 bp, 43 predicted proteins | sample COGITO_mtgs_1204_3_FD_184806 | JGI IMG/M metagenome (GOLD analysis project Ga0209308, IMG submission 184806) | Pelagic marine microbial communities from North Sea - COGITO_mtgs_120405 (SPAdes) (version 2) | ecosystem: Environmental > Aquatic > Marine > Epipelagic ... | reverse complement strand
CAGAAGAGGGTCATTCACATGAATTGCCAGAGTTTCTTCATTTTATGGAAGAACTTATTGAAGAACACAGCATATTAAGAGGTGCAACTTTCGGATTTATTCACACATTAATTCCCTTAATTGGATTTTATACTGGTTGGAGTATTAATAGATTTTTAAAGATACTTTCAAATGGAGCAATAGCAGGAATAGTTGGAATTGTTTTCGCTCATATTATAGCAGATTTTATTGCAGCACTTGCTGACCCTGATTTACAAAGCGCTGCTTATGGAATTGTAATAGGTGGGTTCTTACCATTGTTAGCTGTTCCTTTCTTAGAAAAGTATGTCACAAAGAGTAAATATCATACAGTTGTTGGTGACCACGAAGATCTAAAAAAAGATTTGAAAAAGAAACATAGATAGTATTTAATATATGGGTGAGTACAGTTTCCCTAACATTAGATGAAATATTTGATTTAGCTAAAAAAACTTTATTAGCAAACGGATGTGATGATGAAACAGCATCCATATTATCAGATTTAATTAGAAATGCTGAACGTGATGGTTCATTATCTCATGGCCTATTTAGATTACCAGCATATGTAAGTGGTTTAAAAAGTGGAAAAATTAATGGTAAAGGAAAACCAGAGGTTCAAAAGGTTTCAGCATCAGTAATTAAAGTTAAAGGTAATAATTGCCTAGCGCCTGTAGTTTTAAACAAAGGTTTGCCTGAATTAGCAAAAGCTGCAAAAGAAAATGGTGTAGCAGTGCTAGCAATAAATAACTCTCATCACATGGCAGCGATGTGGCCTGAGACAGAAAAATTAGCAGAAGAGGGCTTAGTTGCTTTCGCTTGCACATCATACAAGCCAGCTGTAGCACCTGCTGGTGCAATAAAACCGTTATTTGGAACAAACCCAATTTCATTTGCATGGCCTAGACCTGGAAAAACTCCAGTTGTTTATGATATGGCAACTGCATCAATGGCAATGGGTGAAGTTCAAGTTGCTAAAAGAGAAGGCCATAAAGTTCCTTTAGGAACAGGACTTACAAAAGATGGAAAAGAAACAACAGATCCAGGTGAAATAGCAGATGGTGGTGTGTTGCTCCCTTTTGGTGGTTATAAAGGATCTGCTATAGCAATGATGGTCGAATTATTAGCTGGTGCATTAGTTGGTGATAATTTTAGTTTTGAAACAGCTGCTAAAGATAACAACGATGGTGGTCCACCAAGTGGAGGTGAATTTATTTTAGCTATATCGCCAGATAAAACTGCAGGAACAAACTGGCAAAAACATGCAGATGAATTCTTTAATAAAATGAAATCAATGGGTGAAGTAAGATTGCCTGGTGAAAGAAGACATAAGAACAGACAAGACAAAGGTCCTCGTAATATAAATGAGGAATTAGTTAATAAAATAAAATCATTAAGTTAATTCAATTTCTATAGGTGTGTGATCTGAAGGTTTTTCTTTTCCTCTAGGGTCCTTGTTTATATTCACATTTTTTACAATATTTAACAATGAGTTAGATACTAAAAAATGATCAATTCTCATACCATTGTTTTTTTGCCATGCACCTCTCATGTAATCCCAGAACGTATAACCTTCTTTATCTCCATGTATATGTCTATAAGCATCATGAAAACCCAAGTTAATCATCTCTCTTAATTTTTTTCTAATTTCTAGACGGTATAAAGCATCATCTTCAAAACTTTTTACATTATAAACATCTTCGGCTGAGGGGATAATGTTAAAATCTCCACCTAGAATAATGTTATCATTTTTTTTTGAAAGAGTTTTTAATTGTTTAATCAAGCTATCCAACCAATTTTTTTTGTATGTATATTTATCCGTATCAACTGGATTACCATTAGGAGTATAGATATTTATAATCTGAATCGTCTTTTTTTTGTGTTTAATTTCTGCAGAAATAATTCTTGATTGTTTTAATTTATCTTTAATTAAATCAGTTCTAATGTTCTCTAATTTATGTTTGGAAATAATCGCGACACCATTATAACTTTTTTGACCAAATACATGGCTTTCATAATCTAATGCTGAAAAATCATCATAGGGGAAAGTTTCATCTTGAGTTTTTATCTCTTGCATCATTACAACATCTGGTGAAAACTTCTTTAAATATTCTTTTATATTATCAATACGAGCTCTAACAGAATTTACATTCCAGGATGTTATGATCATTAAATTGAGAAAGACACACCACAGCCACAAGAAGATTTGCTTTGAGGATTAGAAATTTTAAATTGATCGCCAATTAGCTCAGATACAAAATCGACTTCAGATCCTTTTAATAAATCTGCTGAAGTTTTATCTATTAATATATTTTTGTGCTGAAGGTCATCTGCAGTTAATTTATTGTCAAAAGTAAACTCATACTGAAAACCCGAGCAACCCCCACCTTTAATAGCGATTCTAAAAAAAGAACCAGGATCTTTTTGAGATAATAAATTATTTATCTGTTTTATAGCTTTATCTGTAAATTTAATTTCTTTAATCATATGTCAACACTGATAATACTAATATAATATCAATTTATTGAATTTAAAGTATGAAAAATTACTCAAAACTTGGATTATTTAAAAGTAAAGGGCGTATATTTAAAGAAACCAATTCACTTTACAGGTCTCCTTTCCAGAGAGATAGAGATAGAATAATACACAGCGCCTCATTTAGAAGGTTAAAGCACAAAACACAAGTATTTGTTAACACAGAAGGTGATCACTACAGAACTAGAATTACTCACTCAATGGAAGTTGCTCAGATTGCCAGGTCAATTGCTAAACATTTAAATTTAAATGACGATTTGGCTGAAACATTGAGTTTGGCTCATGACTTGGGCCATACACCATTTGGCCATGCAGGTGAAGACTCTCTAAATGAATGTATGAAAAATTATGGTGGCTTTGATCACAACCTTCAAACTCTAAGAATTGTAATGTTTCTTGAAAATAAATATTTAAAATTTAAAGGTCTAAACCTTACAATCGAAACCCTAGATGGTTTATTAAAACATAATGGTCCTATAAAAGATTTATCATTGGTAAAGGGTTTAATAGGTTTAAAAAATTTGAATAATAAAATAAAGTTTAACCAATCAGCCTCCCTAGAAGCTCAAATTTCTGCTATTTCTGATGATATTGCATACAACAACCATGACATCCAAGACGGGATTAGAGCTAATATGTTTAGTCTAAATGAGTTGATTGAAATTGATTTTTTTAAAGATATCTACAACTCTCATAAAAAATATATTAGAAAAAACAACAGAGAAATTTTAATATATCAAGTAATTAGAGATTCAATTGATTTAATGGTTAAGAATTTGATAAAAAATACAATAAAAAATTTAAAAATTAATAAGATTAAATCCATTGATGATATTTATAAATCGAAAATCCCTATTGTTTGTTTTTCAGATAAATATTCAATAATAGAAAAAGAAATTAAATTTTTTTTAAGGATAAAAATGTATAATAATAAAAAAGTATTGACGAAAAACAATAAAGGTAAAAAAATTATAAGAGATCTTTTTTCATCAATTAAAAAAAAACCAAATAAATTTTTAACAAAAGAAGAGATTAGTAAGAATAAATATAGAGCAATTGCAGATTTTATTTCAGGAATGACTGATAGATTTGCAATTAAACTACATAAAAATATATAATGAACATTTACGATTTATATCTAGATAAGATCAAAGATATTATTATAAAAATTAATAAAGATGACCTGATCAAATTACCTGAAAATTTAAATGGAATTAATGTAGATATACCACCTCCAAATTTTAACTGTGATATCTCGACAAATGTATCTATGGTATTATCGAAGATTAATAAAAAAACACCATTGGAGATAGCAGAAGTTTTAGTTAAATTTATCAAACAAGACGATACAAATATAGAAAATATTACTGTTGTAAAACCAGGTTTTATTAATATTAAGTTTAAAAATTATTTTTGGAATAATTTTGTTGAGAAAATTATTACTGATCACAAAAATTTTGGTGTCAATAATAAAGAAAAAAAAAAGAAATATTTAATTGAATTTGTATCAGCTAATCCAACAGGACCATTACATGTCGGCCATTGTAGAGGTGCTATATTAGGGGATGTTATTTCAAATATTCTTATTTTCAATAAGCATGAAGTATCTAAAGAATATTATGTAAATGATTATGGAAACCAAATTATAAATTTTACAAAATCAGTTTTTTTTAGAATTAAAGAAATATTAAACAATGAAAAGTTTCCAATAGAAAATAAAGATTTATACCCTGGTGATTATTTAATCGATATTGCTAAAAATATCATAAACAACAATAAAAAATTAAAATTTACTAATTTTGATGACGTAGCAAACGACCTTACAATACTATCTGTAGCAGAGTCTTTAAAGCTTATTAAAACAAACTTACAAAATCTTGGAATTGTTCACAATAAATTTTCAAGTGAGACAGAAATTGTCAATAATAATGAAGTAGAAAAAGCTATCGATAAATTAAAGAATAAAAATCTAATTTATGAGGGAAAAATTAAAGCTCCAAAGGGAGAAGACGATAAAAATTGGATAGAAAGAAAACAATTATTATTTAAATCTACAGAATTTGGTGATGATAAGGATAGAGCCTTACAAAAATCTGATAAATCTTGGACTTATTTTGCAAGTGACGTTGCTTATCACAATAATAAATTAGAAAGAAATTTTGATACACTTATTAATATTCTTGGCGCTGATCACGCTGGCTATATCAAAAGAATAACTTCTGTTGTTGAAGCAATGTCTGGCTCTAAAGATAAATTAATATGCAAAGTTAGTCAGCTCGTTAAATTAATAAAAGACGATAAACCATTTAAAATGTCAAAAAGAAAAGGTGATTATATCACTGTTGAAGATTTGATTTCTGAAGTTGGAAAAGATGCTACACGTTTTATAATGCTAAATAGAAGTAGTGATGTAGAGTTAGATTTTGATTTTACAAAAGTTAAAGAAAAATCAAAAGATAATCCACTTTATTATGTTCAGTATTGTTATGCCAGAATATCCTCTGTTTTTAGACATGTAAATTTAGATATTAAAAATGATTTAAATATCACAAAATATAATTTTAATTATTCAGATGCAGAAATTGATATCTTAAAAAAAATTTCTGAATGGCCAAAATGTATAGAAGCTTCTAGTTTAAGATTAGAGCCTCATAGGATACCTATTTATCTTTATGAACTCTCATCTAAATTCCACTCATATTGGAATATGGGTAAAGAAGATGAGTCTAAAAGATTTATTAATATCAATAAAACTATATCAGATGATAAATTAGTTTTTTTAAAAATTATTTCTAATACCATTAAATCTGGAATGAATATTGTAGGAGTAAACACTCCTGAACAAATGTAATGATAAAAGAATTAAAAAATTTATTTTATATTTTATTTGTTTTTTTAATATTATTTTTCACTTTAAAATATTATTTTTCAGACAATTATAAAAAAAAATCTTTTAGAGCAATGCAACTTATTGATAAAAAAATTGATATTTTTTCAAACAAGTTAATACTTTTAAATAATGACACCAGGGATATTGTTGAATATGTTGAAAAAAAAAATGATAATAAAAAAAATTATAATTTTTGGAAGCTAATTAACAATAATGAATAATCGACGCTCATTCATCATTGGGATAAGCTCTACAACTCTGTCTAAAAAAGAAAAGTTTTTTATTAAGAAATACAGACCTTGGGGCATTATATTATTTACAAGAAATATTGAAAATATAACACAAACAAAAAAACTTACTGATGAAATTAGAAAAATTTTTAAAGATAAAAGATACCCTATCTTAATTGATCAAGAAGGTGGACGAGTTAATAGATTAAGAAAACTTTTTAATTCAGATAAATTGACCAGTGAATTTTTTGGTAAACTTTATATGAAAGATAAAAAAAAATTTAATTCATTTTATTCTATTTTTACCAACAAAAACGCATTGATGCTTAAAATGTTGGGTGTTAATATAAATACTGTTCCTGTACTTGATTTGAGAGTTAAGGGAGCGAGCAAAGTAATAAATGATCGTTCTTTTTCTAGTGATGTAAAATTAGTATCAAAAATAGGAAATATTTGTATTGAGAACTACCATAAAGATAAGATTGCAACCGTTATTAAACATATTCCAGGTCATGGCCGTGCTAAAGTAGATAGCCACAAATTAACACCAACTGTAAATACAAAATATAAACAATTAATCACCAAAGATTTTGCAGCTTTTAAGAATAAAAAAAGTTTACTAGCTATGACAGCACATATTATTTACGAAAATATTGACCCAAATAACACTGCAACTCACTCAAAAAAGATTATTAATTTAATTAGAAAAAATATTAAGTTTAAGAATATTATAATGACTGATGATATTTCAATGAAAAGTTTAAAACACACAATTAAAGAGAATACTAAAAAATCCTTCAAAGCTGGTTGTAATCTTGTTTTACATTGTAATGGAAAATATAATGAAATGCTCAATGTAGCTAAAAATTCACCTAAATTATCAAATTTTATAATTAAAAAAACCTCACAATTATATAAAATTTTAAGTTAGTATTTAGAATGAATAAATTTGATTCTGATATTTTTAATGTTGATCTAAATAATTATCAAGGACCTTTAGATGTCTTATTGGATTTAGCTAAATCACAAAAAGTAGATCTTGAAAATATTTCAATTACAAAATTAGCTGACCAATTTCACTCATATATTACAGCTGAAAAAAAACTTAATCTAGAAGTTGCATCAGAATATTTATTAATGGCCACATGGTTGACCTATTTAAAATCAAAACTTTTACTACCAGGTGATCCAGAGGAAGAATTTAAAGTTTTTGAAGTTGCTGAAAAATTAAAGCTTCAATTAAAAAAATTAGAGTTAATAAGATTACTTTCCGATCAAATGTTAAAAAGAAAACGTTTAGGTAGGGATGTCTACATGAGAGGAATTAAAGGAAACATTAGATCAATTTATAGTACTGAATATAATTTAAACCTTTTCGATATATTAAAAGCTTACTCTTCAATAATAATGACGAAAGATTTTCACCGAATGAATATTCCTAAACTTCCTGTGTTCACAACTGAAGATGGCATTAAAAGAATAAAAGAATTTTTTGGTAAACTCATAGATTGGAAAAAACTAGATGATTTAATACCAAATAACTTCAAAAATAGTCCACAAAATAAGAAAACTGGTAAAGCTGGCATTTTTGCTGGTTCTCTTGAATTAGCCAAGGAAGGTGATTTGACTATTAAACAAGACAAATTATTTGATGAAGTTTATATAAAAGAAATAAAATGACTAAACTAAAAAAAAAAGTTTTAAAAAAAGATAATATAGTAAAATTTCCAGCTAAGCTTACTTCTGTGGAAAGAGAAGTTGAGGCTATAATTTTTGCTGCCGCTGAACCATTAGAAATTGACACTATTGAAAGCAAAATTTCAAAAAAAACTGATGTATTAAAAATTCTAAAAAAACTTGAAAACGAATATTCTACGAGAGGAATTAATCTAGTATGTATTTCAAATAAATGGTCTTTTAGAACCTCTCAAAATCTTTCCACTCTTATGTCTAAAGAAAAAACAGTTGAAAAAAAACTATCAAGAGCAGCTGTAGAAACGTTGGCAATTATTGTTTACCATCAACCTGTAACCAGAGCAGAGATAGAGGAAATTAGAGGAGTAGCTTTTGGTACTAATACTCTTGAAATTTTAATGGAGTTGAATTGGGTTAAACCTAAGGGAAGAAAAGATGTACCTGGTAAACCAATTCAATATGGAACCACAGACAATTTTTTAAGTCATTTTAATTTACAAAAATTATCAGACCTACCAACAGTAGATGAATTAGGTTCGGCCGGTTTAATAGATAGTTCAAATATAGACAATGCTATTTTTGGAACTGGGAAATTCTATAAAGAAAAACAAGAAGAGAAAAAAGATAATATTTATGAAAACATTGATGAAATGTTAAGTAGCACATTAAATGCAGAGGAAGATAAGTAAAAAGTTTCTTTAAAAATCAATATAAAAGATGTATAAAAACGTATGAGCATAGGTATTTGGCAAATAGCAATTGTTGCAATTCTTGTAGTCCTTTTATTTGGGCGTGGAAAAATTTCTAGTTTAATGGGAGATGTAGCAAAAGGTATAAAGAGCTTTAAAAAAGGTATGGCAACTGACATCACAGATGATGCAGAACCAAAAAATATTTCTGAAAAAAATCAAGAGTCGACTGAAAATAATCAAGAATTTAAAGATAAAGAATAAATTAAATGCCCACTATTGGCTGGTTTGAGATTTTAATAGTTGTTGCTGTTTCTATTGTTGTTATAGGACCAAAAGACTTTCCATTCATGTTAAAAAAAGTTGGATCTTGGATTGGATCTACTAAAAGATATATAAGCGGCATTCAAAATGAAATTTCTGAAATAGATTACGATGATGAAGAAGATAAAAATCTAAAAGATAAAAAAAATGACAAAACCTGAAAATGAAGGTGGTTTTGTAAGTCACCTCACAGAATTGAGAAAAAGATTAATAAATTCATTTATCTTTTTATTTATAATATTCATTATTTGTTATTTTTTTTCAGAATATATTTACGGCTTTCTTGTAGAGCCTTTTTCAAAAGCAGTAAAAGAAAGTGGACTTGAAAGAAGGTTAATATTCACAGCATTACAAGAAACCTTTTTAACATATTTAAAAGTTTCGTTCTTTACAGCTTTTTTTATAACATGCCCTTATATTTTGATGCAAATATGGAAATTTATAGCTCCTGGTCTTTATAAGCATGAAAAAATAGCAATAATTCCATACTTAGCTTTAACACCTATATTATTTTTTTTGGGAGGTATGCTTGTTTATTATCTAGTAATGCCTTTAGCAATTAAGTTTTTTCTTTCATTTGAAAGTACAGGGCTAACAACAGGTATGCCTATTCAACTTGAAGCTAAAGTAAATGAATATTTATCACTTGTGATGAAACTTATATTTGCTTTTGGCATAAGTTTTCAATTACCGGTAGTCTTAAGTCTCTTAGCTAGAGTAGGAGTGGTTGATTCAAAGTTTTTAAGAGAAAGAAGGAAGTATGTTGTTGTAATCATTTTTGCTGCTGCTGCACTGTTAACACCACCAGATCCAGTTACACAAATAGGTTTAGCTATACCTTTATTGATTTTATATGAATTATCTATATTTTCTGTAAATATCATTGAGAAAAAAAATATAAATAAAGATGCATAATATTAAAGAAATAAGAACCAACATTGAAGGTTTTAAGAAGTCATTACAAAAAAGATATTTAGACTTAAATGTTGATGTTATATTAGAATTAGATGAAAAAAATAGAAAATTTATACATGACAAAGAAAATCTTGAAAAAGAAAAAAAAGAAATTTCAAAATCTAAAGATAAAACTCTATTTGAAAAATCTAAGGTTATCTCAATAGAAATAGATAAAATTAGCAAATTACAATCTGATATAAAAAATAAACTTGATAATATTTTATCTTCTATACCAAATATACCTCTCGATGATGTTCCTTTGGGAAAAGATGAGAGTTCCAATAAAGAAATTTTACAATCAGGAGAAATTCCAAAATTTTCTTTTAAACCTAAGTCACATTACGAATTAGGTGAAAAATTAAATATGTTGGATTTTGATCTCGCAACAAAAACTACTGGATCAAGGTTTGTTTTTGTAAAAGATAAATTAGCATTATTAGAAAGAGCTTTATCCAATTTTATGCTTGATATGCATACCATGAAAAATGATTACAAGGAAATATCCCCACCATTAATTGCAACAGACAATACAATGTTTGGTACGGGACAACTACCAAAGTTTGAAAATGATCAGTTTGAAATTAAATTAGATGACTCTACAGATAGAAAGTTTTTAATCCCAACTGCTGAAGTTATATTAACTAATATAGTTAAAAATAAAATCATTGAAAAAAAAGATCTACCTATGCGTATGGTTGCATCAACGCCATGTTTTAGAAAAGAAGCTGGAAGTTATGGCAAGGATACAAAGGGCATGATTAGGCAACATCAATTCTACAAAGTTGAAATGGTTAGTATAGTTGAAAATGATAATTGTATTTCTGAATTAGAAAGAATGACAAATTGTGCTACTAAAATTTTAGATTTACTAAAACTACCTTATAGGAAGATAATGTTATGTACTGGTGACATGGGTTTCAGTGCTGAAATGACATATGATATTGAAGTTTGGCTTCCATCAGAAAATAAATATAGAGAAATCTCTAGCTGTTCTTCTTGTGGCTCATTTCAGGCCAGAAGAATGAAAGCTAGATATAAAAATGAAAACAACGAAACGGTATTTGTTGGAACTTTAAATGGTAGTGGTTTAGCTGTTGGAAGAACATTAGTTGCTATACTTGAAAATTACCAACAAGAGGATGGATCGATAATTGTCCCTAAAATTTTAAGACCATACATGAATAATATGGAAAAAATTGATAAGATTTAAAGTTGTTTTAGTAAAATAGATAGTATAAGTATTCTCGTAAAAACAAGGAGAAACATGCAAAATTCAGGAATCGGCCAATTCATACCTTTAATTTTAATATTTGTTATTTTTTATTTCTTTTTAATTAGACCTCAGCAAAAAAAAGTGAAAGAACATAAATTTATGGTTGAAAACCTTAAAAGAGGAGACAAGGTTATCACTTCAGCTGGGATTATTGGTACAATTGAAAGAATTATTGATAACGAAAAAGCAGAAGTCTCAATTGCTGAAAATGTTAAAGTTGAAGTCATTAAAGCTACAGGAATTCAGGCTTTGATGAATACTCCGGAAGAAAAAAAGTAACATTTTAAAAAAGTGTTATACTTTTCAAAATTTAAAATAATAACAGTTTTTTTAATATCTGTTTTTTTTATTATATTTGCTTCATCAAATTTCTTAAATACTGATAATAGCCTTTTAAGTAAAAAAATTAATTTAGGTTTAGATCTCCAAGGTGGATCATATCTTTTACTTGAAATTGACAATGAACCAGTTGAGATTAAAAAATTACAAAACTCAACAACTAGTATTAGAAATTTTCTTAAAGATAAAAATATAAATTTTACAGACTTAAAGTTAGTTGAAAAATCAATATCATTTAATGTTGAGAGCAAAGATGCTAAGAATGTAGAGGAATTTTTTTTAGATAAAGAAAGTGAAATTAATCCATATTTTAATCAATACAAATCTCATAAATTTGATCTTACAGTTGATGGAAATAATTTTTTATTAAAATTTTCAAAATATGGGTTAATTGAAATTAAAAATTCATCACAAGATCAAGCAATAGAAATTGTAAGAAGACGTGTTGATGAAGTTGGTACAAATGAACCTAATATTCTAAAAAGAGGAAGTGATCGTATCTTAGTTGAATTACCTGGACTAGATGATCCAATGAGAATTAAATCATTGTTAGGTAAAACAGCTAACCTTAGTTTTAGATTGGTAACAGAAAATGCAAACGATAATTTTGGAGTTGAAAAATTATTTTTTGAAAATGATGACGGAGAAGCCTTAGTTAGTAAAAGAATTATTTTAAGTGGTGAGAATTTATTAGATGCTCAGCCTAATATGAACAATCAAACAAATCAAACTGTTGTAACTTTTACTCTAGACAGAGTTGGTGCCAAAAGATTTGGAAAAGTAACTAGTACTGGGATAGGAAAAAGATTAGCAATAGTATTGGATGGAAAAATTATTAGTGCACCAGTGATTCAGGATGCTATAGTCAGTGGCAATGGACAAATTACTGGAAACTTTACATTCCAATCTGCTACAGACCTAGCTTTATTATTAAGATCTGGTGCCTTACCAGCACCACTAAAAATAATAGAGGAAAGAACTGTCGGACCAGATCTTGGTCAAGACTCTATCAATGCTGGTGTGATTGCATTAATAATTGGTTTTGTATTGGTAATTATATTTATGTTCTATAAATATAAAATGTTTGGTTTAATTGCAAATATAACTCTAGTTTTAAATCTATTTTTTTTAGTTGCTATACTTACAATTTTTGAAGCAACTTTAACACTTCCTGGAATAGCAGGCATAATACTAACTGTTGGTATGGCTGTAGATGCAAATGTACTAATTTTTGAAAGAATTAAAGAAGAGCTTTTAAAAGAAAAAAATAACATAATAGCTTTTGACTCAGGCTATATTAAATCAAAAACTGCAATTATTGATGCTAATATAACGACTTTGATTTCTGCGATTATATTATTTTTTATGGGCTCTGGACCTATAAAAGGTTTTTCAATTACACTGGCGGTTGGTATATTAACAACTCTGTTTTCAGTTTATTTCATATCAAGGTTACTCACTGCTCTATATGTGATTAAAAATAAAGAAAAAGAAAATTTAATATAGCAATGATTAATTTTAATAAATTTTATAAGCTTTTTAACATAATCTCATTTATTTTAATGTTAAGTTCAATTTTGCTTTTATCAGTAAAAGGTCTCAATTTTGGTGTTGATTTTAAAGGTGGAACTTTGATTGAGTTAAGAACTACAGATAATAATATTAGTGTTACTACATTAAGAAAGTCTTTTAATGAAATGAGTTTGGGTGATGTAAATGTTAAAAAATTTGGAAAAGAAAATGATTATTTAATCAAGTTTGAAAAAAAAGATATTGAACCTAATACAATTGAAAAAATTAAAGTTGACTTAAAAAATCTAATTGGAGATACTTTTGATTTTAGGAGAGTTGAAAATGTTGGACCGAAAGTCAGCTCTGAACTTTTAAAATCTGGTATGATTGCAATAATAGTGTCTCTTGCCGCAATGCTTTTTTATATATGGATTAGATTTGAGTGGCAATTTAGTCTTGGTGCTATTTTAGCTTTATTTCATGATGTAATTATAACACTAGGTTTTTTTTCACTTTTTAGTCTTGAAATAAACTTATCTATAGTAGCGGCAGTTTTAACTATTGTCGGTTATTCTATGAACGATACGGTTGTAATATTTGATAGAGTAAGAGAAAATTTACGTAAATTTTCAGATATTAAGATTTATGAATTAACTAACATTTCAATAAATGAAACTTTATCTAGAACCATAATTACTTCTGTCACAACCTTACTTGCTTTATTATCCATTTATATTTTTGGTGGAGAAATTCTAAAAGGTTTCTCTTTGGCAATGATATTAGGAGTAATTTTTGGAACTTATTCTTCTATATATATTGCTAATCCAGTTTTAGTGAGACTAAGAGTTTCTCAAAAAACAATTATAAAAGAAGATATAGATTAGTATAAATTTTGAGCCGCTACCATTGAAAGTAACATTGGTAGAGAGAGTAGTGTGTTTGTTCTAGAAAAAAGCATAGCTGTTTTTGCTGATTTAGCTTTTAAATCGGGGTCACAGTCAACAATTCCTAGGGCTCTTTTTTGGTTTGGCCAAATTATAAACCAAACATTAAATGCCATGTATAAGCCAAGCCACATACCAATTCCTATAGCTGTATTTTTTCCACCCCCAGAGGTTATGCCTAATGTCATTGCCTCGTGAAGATAACCATTTAGGTAACCCAAGATTAAGCCAGAAATTATAGTTAATAATGCAGCCCATCTGAAATAAAATAGTGCTGCTGGTGCAATAACTTTTCCTATAGCAGGCTTTTGGTCATCAGGTATATTTGGCATATTTGGAATTTGAACAAAGTTGAAGTACCATAGTAATCCTATCCACATTATAGCTACAACCACATGAATAAATCTTGTTAGCCAGCTCCAAAATAATAAATCAAAATCGAAACCACCATTTCCAAAAAATAGCCCTAAAAATAGCAGGATTGCTAATCCTAGAGATGCATGGATTGTTTTTGGTAATGATGAAAGTAATGAACTCATTAATTGACTTATACACCAAAAGTGAAAATTTATAAGCTATTTTTTAAACTTATCCCTTAGCATAGGTTTTAAAAATTGCCCAGTATAACTAGCTTTTATATTAATTATCTCCTCAGGTTTCCCTTCTGCTATAATATGTCCACCCTTAACTCCTCCTTCAGGGCCCATATCAACTATATAATCAGCCGTTTTAATCACGTCTAAATTGTGCTCAATAACCACTACAGTGTTACCTAAAGCAACAAATGTATGTAAAATTTCTAAAAGTTTTTTTATATCATGTTGATGTAGTCCTGTAGTTGGCTCATCTAAAATATACATAGTTCTACCAGTTGATCTCTTCGATAATTCTTTTGCAAGCTTAATTCTTTGGGCCTCACCACCGGAAAGTGTTGTGGCTTGCTGGCCAATTTTGATGTAACCAAGACCAACTTTTTTTAAAGTTAATAATTTTGTTTTAATATTTGAAATATTTTCAAAGTATTCACATCCTTCATCAACAGACATATTTAAAACATCAGCAATACTTTTATCTTTAAATTTTATTTCTAAAGTTTCTCGATTATATCTTGTGCCTTTGCACTCATCACACTGTATATAAACATCAGGTAAGAAATGCATTTCGTAGGTAATTACACCATCACCCTCACAAGCCTCACACCTTCCTCCTTTAACATTGAAAGAAAACCTTCCAGGTTTATATCCTCTAGTCTTGGACTCAGGTAGTGAAGTAAACCAGTCTCTAATTGGTCCGAATGCACCTGTATAAGTCGCTGGGTTTGACCTTGGTGTTCTTCCTATAGGTGATTGATCAATATCAATAATTTTATCTATAAGCTCAACACCTTTGTAACCCTTAAATGCTTTTGGAACTTTTCTTGCTTTATTATTTAAAGTTAAATTTAAGGCATGATATAAAGTTTGTAAAATTAAAGTTGATTTACCGCTACCAGATACACCTGTTACACAAGTAAAGCTTCCTGTTGGTATCTTAAGATCTACATTGTTTAAATTATTGCCGCTCGCTCCATTTATTTCTACAAATCTTCCATTTTTAGCAAGTCTTCTTTTTTTTGGGATTTCAATAAATTTTTTATGAGACAAATATTGTCCGGTTATACTATCTTTATTTTTTAATATTTGTTCATAAGTACCTTGAGCAGTAACTTGACCCCCGTTAGATCCAGCTTCAGGACCAAGATCAATTATGTGATCTGCATTTTCCATTGTTTCAGTATCATGCTCTACAACAATAACTGTATTGCCTAAATCTCTTAATCTTTTTAAAGCATTTATTAATTTAACATTATCTTTTTGGTGAAGACCAATTGATGGTTCATCAAGTACATATAAGACACCTGTTAAACCTGATCCAATTTGTGATGCAAGCCTAATTCTTTGAGCCTCACCACCCGAGAGAGTCCCAGACTCTCTTGATAATGTTAAATAATCCAAACCAACATTAAGTAAAAAATTCAATCTTTCATTTATTTCTTTTAATATATGCTCAGCAATTTTAAACTGTCTTTTATCCAAATTTTTTTCAAGGTTTTTAAACCAATCAGCAGCATCTAAGATTGATTTTTTTGTAACATCACTAATATTTAAATTGTCAATTTTTACACATAGAGCTTCTTCCTTAAGTCTATTACCATTACATCCTTCACAAGCAGAATCTGATTGATACTCTGCTATAGCTTCTCTTTTCCACTCACTATCAGACTCTAAAAAACGTCTTTCAAGATTATTAATAACCCCCTCAAAAGTTTTTTTATGTGAATATTTTTCATAACCATCGTCATAATTAAATTTAATTTCTTCATCATCAGATCCAAATAATATTACATCTTTAAATTTTTTTGGTAGTTTTCTCCATTTTTCATCTAACGAAAACCCATAATGTTTGGCAATAGACGCAAGAGTTTGTGCATAATAAAGTGTTGTAGATTTAGCCCATGGTTCAATAGCTCCATCTGCAATACTTTTTTTTTCATCTGGAACTACTAAATTTGGATCTACATTTAATTTTACACCTATGCCCTCACATTCAGCACAAGCACCATAAGGACTATTAAAAGAAAAAAGTCTTGGTTCTATTTCTTCAATTGTAAAACCACTTTCAGGACATGCAAATTTTGTTGAGTAAATTAGTTTTTCAATTTTTCTATATTTTTGAGGTAAAGTTTCATCTTCATATTCTACAAAAACCAAGCCGTTTGATAAGTTAATTGCTGTTTCAATACTTTCAGCTAGTCTATTTCCAAGATTTGAATTTAAAACAATTCTATCTACTAAAACAGAGATATCATGTTTTAACTTTTTATCGAGATTAGGCGATTTTTCAATGTCATATATTACTTCATCGATCTTTATTTTTCTAAAACCTCTTCTTTTGTAACTTAATATTTCTTTTTTATATTCACCCTTACGACCTCTTACGACTGGAGCATAAATATATATCGTAGATTTTTTTGGTAATTTTTTTATTAAATCTACAATTTGAGTGATTGTTTGAGAGGTTATAGGTTTACCAGTAAAAGGTGAAAAGGGAACCCCAGCTCTTGCATAAAGTACTCTCATATAATCATATATTTCTGTAACTGTTGCTACAGTTGATCTTGGATTTTTTGATGTATTTTTTTGCTCTATAGCTATTGCTGGACTCAAACCTTCTATTAAATCAACATTAGGTTTTTTCATTTTGTCTAAAAATTGACGTGCATAGGCTGAAAGACTTTCAACATACCGTCTTTGACCTTCTGCGTATATCGTATCAAATGCTAAAGATGATTTACCAGATCCTGACAGACCAGTAATCACAACAAATTGATCTTTTGGAATTTCTACTGACACATTCTTTAAATTGTGTTCTTTTGCCCCCTTGATAACTATCTTTTTGATCATAATTTTTGTTGCTTTAAATTAATAAAATTAATATTCAGGTTAAATTGTGATATAAAACTAAATAAATTAATTAACAATTTTAAAATATTATGGCTGGAAGTTTAAATAAAGTATTATTAATTGGACGTTTAGGCGCAGATCCTGAAATTAAGCAGATGGTTAATGGCAAAAGTGTAGCTAGATTAAGCCTAGCAACAAGTCAGTCTTGGAAAGATAAAACTTCTGGCGAAAAAAAAGAGAAAACAGAATGGCACCGTATAGTAGTTTTTAATGAAGGCTTAGTTAATGTGGTTCAACAGTATCTTAAAAAAGGTGCTCAAATTTATGTAGAAGGTCAAATCACGACAAGAAAATGGAAAGATGAACAATCTGGTCAAGATAAATACTCAACAGAAATTGTAATACAAGGATACAATTCTTCTTTAACAATGCTTGGTGGTGGTAATAGTGGTGGAGGAATTCAAAATGATACTTCTCAAGCTCCTACAAATAATTTTGAGGATGCCCCTCAAGTGTCAAACGACATGGATGATGAAATTCCCTTTTAGTTTTTATGCAAAAGACTGAAATTCCTAAAGATAAAAATATAAAGAATATCTCGATGCATGACGAGATGAGCTCGTCTTATTTATCATATGCTATGAGTGTTATAGTTAGTAGAGCACTGCCAGACATTAGGGATGGATTAAAACCTGTGCATAGGAGAATTTTATTTGCAATGTACAAAGGTGGATATGATTGGTCTAAACAATTTCGAAAATCTGCAAGGATAGTTGGGGATGTGATTGGTAAATACCACCCTCATGGTGATCAGTCTGTTTATGATGCTTTAGTTAGAATGGTCCAAGATTTTTCAATGAGCTTACCTCTTGTTGATGGTCAAGGTAACTTTGGTTCAATAGATGGTGATCCAGCCGCAGCAATGAGATATACAGAAACAAGACTATCTAAAGTTTCACAATTTTTAATAGATGATATAGAAAAAAATACGATTGAATATAAAAGTAATTATGATGAAACAGAAAAAGAACCAACTGTATTACCCGCTCAATATCCAAATTTACTAGTCAATGGAGCAGGTGGTATTGCAGTCGGGATGGCAACAAGTATTCCCCCCCATAATTTAGGTGAAATTATTGATGGGACACTGGCTCTTATAGATAACAAAGATATAAAAATTAAAGAATTAATGAAACATATACCTGGACCAGATTTTCCAACTGGTGGAGTTATAATAGGCAAAAGTATTATAAAAGATGGTTACAATATAGGTCGAGGATCATTTAAAATAAGAGGTGAAATTAATATTGAACCATTAAAAAATGGTCGAGATAGATTAATTATATCATCGGTCCCTTACCAAGTTAATAAATCAGTTCTTAATGAAAGAATAGTTCAATTAGTTAGAGAAAAAAAAATTGAAGGAATTAAAGATATAAGAGATGAATCAAACAGAGAAGGTATCAGAGTAGCTATAGATTTAAGGAATGGCGTTGAACCAGAAACAATTAAAAGACAACTCTATAAAAATACTTCAATTGAAAGTTCTTTTGGTTTTAATACTTTAGCTATTGTAGACGGTAAACCTAAAACGTGTAACTTAAAAGATTTCTTAACAAATTTTTTAACATTTCGTGAAGATGTAGTAATAAAAAAAACAAAGTTTGACTTAAAAAAAGCTGAAGATAGAGCACATATTTTAATTGGTCTCTCTGTATCTGTAGAAAATTTAGATAAAATTATTAAAATTATAAGATCTTCAAAAACACCCGATGATGCAAAAAAAGCATTACTAGGAACAAAATGGAAAATAAATAAAGTTTTAAAATTAATTTCATTAATTAATGATAAAAAAACTAAAAATTTATATTCTTTATCAAGTGAACAGGTCACTGCAATTTTAGAATTAAGACTTCAAAAATTAACTGCACTAGGGATAAATGAAATTGAAATAGAAATCAAAAAACTTGCTGAACTTATTAAGGGATTTAAGAAAATTATTAATTCAAAAAAAGAATTATTAAAAGTTATTAGTGAAGAACTTAAGTTAATTAAAGATAAATTTTCTGTACCTAGAAGAACTAAGATTATAGATGCTGTATTAAATTATGATATAGAAGAAACAATTCAAAAAGAGTCAGTAATTATCACTGTTACACTCCAGGGCTATATTAAAAGAGGAGCCCTTAGCAATGTTAAACAACAAAAAAGAGGTGGAAAGGGTAAATCAGGCATAACTACTAGAGATGCCGATTCTGTTGTTCAAACACTCTCTGTCAGTACTCATACTTCTGTTTTATTCTTCTCTACAGAAGGTCTTGTTTATAAAATTAAAGCATGGAAAATTCCAGAAGGATCAACAACATCCAAGGGTAAATCGTTATTTAATATATTACCTTTAAAAAGTCATCAATCTATTAGTTCAATTATGCCCTTTCCAGAAGATGAAAGTGACTGGAAAAATTTACAAATAGTTTTTGCAACAGCAAAAGGTAAAGTTAGAAAAAATAGTCTCGAAGATTTTTCGTCAATTAACGCCGCTGGAAAAATTGCAATGAAACTTGATACTAATGATAAAATTGTAGGCGTCGAAATTTGCAAAGATGACCAAGATATAATGTTAAGTACAAAGTATGGTAAATGTATAAGATTTGAGTCAAAAAAATTAAGAGTTTTTAAAGGAAGATCATCAAAAGGTATTAAAGGTATTAACTTAGCTCAAAATGATGAAATAGTTTCTTTGTCAATTATTAATCAAGATAAGATTAAAAAAAATGCCAAAAAAGATACAGATACTAAATCAGAAATTAAAGCTAGCGAAAAATTTATTCTATCAATTACAGAAAATGGTTTTGGTAAAAAAACTACACATTTTGATTACCGAGTAACTAATCGAGGGGGCAAAGGGATCATTGGGATAATTAACTCACCTAGGAACGGAAGTATTTGTTCATCGTTCCCTGTCTTTGAAGGGGATGAAATAATGATTTCAACTAACAAAGGTAGAGTTATAAGAGTTGCAGTTAAAGAAATAAGAACAGCAAGTAGAAACACCCAAGGTGTAAGAATAATTAAATTGTCTGGGGACGAAAAAGTTGTTTCAGCGATAAAAATTGATGATAACTTACAATAATGAGTAAAGTTGTCGTCTACCCAGGAACTTTTGATCCAATTACTTTTGGTCATATAGATCTTATAAAAAAATCATTAAAATTATTTGATAAAGTTATTGTTGCTTTATCAGATGGAAACAACAAGAATTATCTTTTTAGTGCTGATGAAAGAAAGGAAATAGTTTCAAATGCACTTTTTACAGATCTAAAGATTGATGAAAGTAAAATTGAAATAGTAGTTTTTAGCTCATTGACTACAGATTTATGTAAAAAATATAATTCTAATATAATTTTACGAGGATTAAGAGCTGTATCTGACTTCGAATATGAATTTCAACTTGCTGGAATGAATAGAAAACTCAATAACAATATTGAAACAATTTTTTTAATGTCTGATGTTGAAAATCAGATTATATCATCAAGATTTGTTAAAGAAATTGCTAGGCTTAATGGTGACATAGAAAAATTTACTACAAAAAGTACAATTAAATCTTTAAAAAAAAAATATGAATAGATTTTTAATTAAAATTTTAATTTTTTTTTTAATGACAATTAACAACATAATAGCAGAGGAGAATATAATGATTTTAAAATTAAAAGATGGAGATGTTAAAATTGAATTGTTTGAAGATACAGCACCAAATCATGTAAAAAGAATTCAACAATTAGCAGCTGAAGGAAAATATAATGGTGTTGTATTTCACAGAGTAATCGATGGCTTTATGGCTCAAACTGGAGATGTTCAGTTTGGAAATTCTTCTAATGATAATTTTAATTTAAGTAGAGCAGGTACTGGTGGTTCAGAACTTCCCGATCTTAAAGAAGAATTTAGTGAATTGCCACATGACAGAGGAACACTTTCAATGGCTAGATCACAAGATCCAAATAGTGCCAATAGTCAATTCTTTATTTGCTTTAAACCTGCTCCATTTTTAGACAGACAATACACAGTATTTGGCAAAGTTATTGAGGGAATGGAATTTGTTGACAAAATTAAAAGAGGTGACGAAAATAACAATGGATCAGTATCTGATCCTGATAAAATTATTAGTTTTAAATAATTTTAATTTTTTCTATGGCATTAAAAAAATTTAATTTTAATGTTATTGAAAAAAAAAATTTTTCTAGAGTAGGACTTATTGAAACTCATAGGGGCAACATTCAAACACCTGCTTTTATGCCTGTTGGAACTCAAGCAACTGTCAAAGCTTGTTTAATAGACGATATAATACTAACTGGATCTGAAATTATTTTATCAAATACTTATCACTTAATGATAAGACCTGGAGTTGATAGAATTATATCAGCTGGTGGCCTACATAAGTTTATGAATTGTAAATTACCAATACTTACAGATTCTGGTGGTTTCCAAGTTATGTCACTGTCAAAATTAAACAAAGTTGATAGAGAAAAAGGAGCAATATTCAATTCCCACGTTGATGGAAAAAAATTTATATTAAGCCCAGAAGAAAGTATTAGAATTCAAAAAGGTTTAGACTCCGATATAGTAATGATCATGGATGAATGTCCAAAAAAAACTAATGATTATAAGATTATTAAAGAGTCTATGGATTTATCAGTTCATTGGGCACAAAGATCCAAATCTTCATTTGGCATAAATCCTCACAAAGCTTTATTTGGAATAGTTCAAGGTGGTTTATTTAAAGATTTAAGAATTAAATCAATCAATGAATTAACCAAGATAGGTTTTGATGGTTATGCTATAGGAGGATTAGCTGTTGGTGAGAGTCAAAAAGAAATGTTTGAAGTTCTAGATGACCTTAAAAATATTATGCCTGAAGACAAACCAAGGTATTTAATGGGTGTAGGAACACCATCAGATATACTTGGTGCTGTAAAAAGAGGCGTGGATATGTTTGATTGTGTAATGCCTACTAGATCTGGAAGAACTGGTTTAGCTTTTACTTGGAATGGAAGAATTAATATAAAGAACCACAAATATCAAAATGATAATGAACCATTAGATAAAGATTGTAAAAATCTAGATTTAAACAAGTACTCAAAAAACTACTTGAATCATTTATTTAATACAAATGAAATTCTCGGATCAACATTGTTAACACTTCATAATATTAATTTTTATCAAGAATTAATGGCTGCAATTAGAAAAAATATTAGATCAGGAACTTTTGATGAGTTTCATGATAAATACATTAATAAGTTGTAATTTTAATATTTGCAATTTGACAACTTATGCAATAAATAACTGTTTTTGGTTATAAAATTTATTTAAGTTAGATATTTTTTATTATTTAAATTTTTAAGTGTAAAGAAATTTAAAAATTTTAAAGAAGACTTCACCAAAAGTTTTTTTTTAAAATTTAATAAAAAAAAACTTATATTCTTAACTTTAATAATTTATATGTGGGCCCTTAGCTCAGTTGGTAGAGCAATTCCCTTTTAAGGAATGGGTCGATGGTTCGAGTCCATCAGGGCTCACCAAATTATCTAACTAATTGAAATTGGCGGATAATCAAGAATTACTGAATTTTCCCATTCTTTTAAATTTTTTATACGATTAGTTGAAGATGGATGGGTACTCATAAATTGAGGCGGTTCATTACCCTTGTTTGCTTTTTTCATTCGTTTCCAAAGTTCTTTTGTTTCTCTAATATCATACCCAGACAAAGATGAAAAAATCATACCTAAATAATCAGCTTCTGTTTCCTGTTTTCTTGTAAATGGATTCATAATTCCTATTTGGGATAAAAGTCCTACTGTATTCATACCTGTAACTCTGTTTACCTGTGAAAGCTTACCACCTGTAAAAATATCAATTAGTTGTGATCCTGTATTAAGAAGAACTGATCTACTAGCTCTTTCTACAGAATGTTTGGCAACGGCATGAGCAATCTCATGTCCCATGACAGCAGCTAGACCATTCTTGTTTTTTGTTACATCTAAAATTCCTGTGTAGACAGCAATTTTTCCTCCAGGCATACACCAGGCATTTCGTAATTTATCATTCTCAATTAATATATATTCCCAACTAAAATTTCTAGTGGGATCTTGTAAATTGGATTTCTCAAAGTACAATGAAATTGCACTCTCCATTTTACTTCCAATATTTTTGATTTGATCGAGTGTTTTAGTATCTTTGCTTAACTTTTCTTTTTCTTTTACTTTTTCGTAAATTTGAGCTGCCTGGGCATTTAATTTCGCCTCTGGGATAATTTTAAGTTGTTTTCTATCTGTTATAGGAGCAGTAGAACAAGCATTCATTACAAAACCACAACAGCCACAACCAACATAATTTAGAAATTTTCTTCTATTCATTTTATAAAAATTTTGTTAAATATAAATACTAACATTTATGAATTTAAACAATAAAATTTTAGCTTTCCTTTTTTTAGTAGCGGTTTCTTTTGTAATATATTCAAGCTATAATTAACAATTTACATGGCAAAAAAAAAATCTTTAGCACTTAAACTCAGAAACTATTTTATTACGGGCATAGTAGTACTAATACCAATTGGCTTTACTTTATACTTGAGTAGATTTTTAATTAATATTTCAACAAAATTAGTTCCGGCTGGATTAAATCCTAATAATTATATCCCTTATGCTATTCCTGGAATTGAGATACTTCTGACTATAATTTTTATCACAATAGTTGGAGGCTTGTCTTTGTCATTCTTGGGTAAAAAAATTTTACAGATTGTTGATAATTTATTCAAACGTATACCTATTTTAAGAACTATATATTCAGCAATAGTTCAATTGACAGATTCTTTTAGAAATCAAGAAGGTTCAAAAAAAAGTGTAGTTTTAGTAGAATATCCACGAAAAGGTTCATGGGCAGTCGGATTTGCTACAAAAGAAAATAAAGGTGAACTAAAAGATAAGACCAATAAAGAATTGATTAATGTTTTTGTTCCAACTACACCTAATCCTACAAGTGGTTTTTTATTAATGTTTCCTAAAGAAGATGTAATTTATCTAGATATGAGCTTTGAAGAGGCATCTAAATTTATTGTCTCAGCTGGAACATCTAATCCTAAAAGTTAAACTATATCATTAATGATATCAGCCTGATCATATAATTTTAGTAAAGTTTTGTATTTATCAATATCTAAATTATTATTTTCTATATTTTTTATCTCTGTTTCAGCTAATTTAAAAAGATTTTCATTATGAACTGGGTCAGCTAATTTAAAATTTTTCAAACCACTTTGTTTAAAACCAAGTATATCCCCAAATCCACGTAATTTCATATCTTCTTCAGAAATATCAAAACCATCATTTGAGTTTTTTAAGATATTAATTCTTTTTTTTGCATTTTCTGTTAAATTAGATTTAAACATCAAAATACATGAGGCTTGCTTATTACCTCTTCCTACACGTCCTCTTAGTTGATGTAATTGAGATAAACCAAACTTATTTGAATTTTCTATAATTATTACATTAGCATTAGGGAAATCTATCCCAACTTCAATTATTGTTGTTGAAACTAATATTAAGAATTTTTTTTCCAAAAATTTATTTAATATTTTTTCTTTTTCATCATTTTCAATTTTTCCATGTAATAATGCTACTTTATTTGGAAATATTTTATTAAGATATTCAAATTTTTTAACAGCAGACTCATGATCTAGCTTTTTTGACACTTCTATTAAAGGACAAACCCAAAAAATTTGGTTTCCTTCATAAATTTCTTTTCTAACAAAATTAATAACATCTTCAATTTTACTCTCAAGTTTACTATATGTTTTGACCTCTTTACGGTTATTAGGTTTTTCCCTAATTATCGATATATCCATATCGCCATATATTGACATTGTTAGAGTCCGAGGTATTGGTGTTGCTGACATCAATAAAACATCACAATTTTTACCACCTTTATCAGATAGAAGTTTTCTTTGTCTGACACCAAACTTATGTTGTTCATCAATTATAATAAATCCCAGATTGGAAAAAGTGATTTTTTTTTGAAAAATAGCATGGGTACCAAATACCATATCAATTTTTTTTGTTTTTAAATTATCAATAATTTCTTTTTTTATTTTGTTTTCACTTTTACTTGAGAGTAATGCAAGATTAATTTGAGTAGGAAAAATTTTTTTAGCTAATACAAAGTGTTGTCGAGCAAGAATTTCGGTTGGTGCCATTAGAGCAACTTGATAACCAGAATTAACTACATTTAACGCAGAGATTAACGAAACAATTGTTTTTCCACTCCCAACATCTCCTTGTAAAAGTCGAAACATTTTGCTTTTTGATGTGAGATCATTATTTATTTCTATTAAAGTTTTTTTTTGATCATTGGTAAGTTTAAAGTTTAATTTTTTTATGACTTTGTCAGAATTTTTTAGATCAAATTTTTTTTTATCTTTCTTTATTTTTTTAATTTTTTTTCTTATTTCGGAATTTACTAAAAAAGATGCTAAAATCTCATCATAAGCAAGTCTTTCATAAAATTTGGCTCTAAAATTGCCTATATTATTAGGATCATGTAATTTAATGATTGCATCATTCCATGTTTCATTGTCAAAAAGTGAAAGTATTTCTTTTGAATGCCACTCCTTTAGTTTGGGTAAATTTTTTAAAATTTGTGCAATAATTTTATTATATATTTTTTCGGTGATACCTTCAGTAAGTGAATATTTATTATGCTTTGACTCAATTAGAGAACTATCCTTAGAAACATATGTTGGATTTGTTATTTGATATTTATCTCTAAATAAATTTACCTTACCACTTACTGTAATTTCTTCATTTAATGGTAATATTTTTCTAATATAACCTTCATTACTGTTAAAAAAAACACAATCAATTTTTCCTGTCTCATCTTGGCAAATAACTTTTTTTGGCAAGTTTCGAATTCTTGGGAATTGATATTTTATAGGAATAATTTTTATTGTTTGTATTTTTCCTACTTGAAGATCTTCAATCTTAATTGTTAAACTTCTATCTGTGTGAGATTTTGGCAACTTCCACAATAAATCAAAAATATTATTAACTTTTTTTTTTCTTAATATGTTCATGGTTTTTTTACCAACACCATTTAATTGGGTTAAATCAGACAATAAATAATCAGAATTATTTATATTTTTCATATAAGATATAATATATTTAATTTTCTTATTATTAATATAATGGATTTAAAAAAAAAAATTATTTATCGATCTAATTATAGAGGAACTAAAGAAATGGATAAATTATTAAGTTCTTTTGTAAAAAAACATATTGATACCTTTAACGAATCTGAGCTAAAACTTTTATGTGATTTTTTAGATTTAGATGACGAAAATTTATATAAATTTAAACAAAATAAAGAAACAACTATGAAAATAAAACCAAATATTATTACTAATTTATTTAAAAATTTTGTATTTAAAGAATAATGGCGGAGAGACTGGGATTCGAACCCAGGATGGAGTTGCCCCCATGCCGGTTTTCAAGACCGGTGCTTTCAACCGCTCAGCCATCTCTCCGTTAGCAAGCTTTTATTCGATGGAATGATTCATTTCAACTATAAAACATGTAAAATTCCGTTTAATGAATTATAAGAAATTATTGATTATATGAAAAATAATGAGTTTAATAAGGGTATACTTTTAACTGCTTTTGGATCCTTTTGGTGGGGTGTTATTGGTGTTATATACTTTAAATATATTTCTTTTGCAGGACATATTGAGGTTGTTGTCCACCGAACAGTTTGGACTTCTATTGTCTTAATATTATCTACTTTCTATTTTTCTAAATGGGGTAAATTTTTAACTATCATTGGAAATTATAAATTTTTAATAACACTTTTTTTTTCTGGTTTATTAATTTTTATTAATTGGGCTGTGTGGATATATGCAGTTTCTAATGATCAAATTATTGATGCTAGCTTTGGCTATTTTATTATGCCCATATTAAGTGTTTTTTTAGGTAATATTTTTTTTAAAGAAAAACTTAATAAAAATAGAAAAATATCAATATGTTTAGTTATAATTTCTATATTTTTTTTATTATTCTTTAGTCTTAAATCAATACCTTGGGTTGGTTTAATTGTTGCTTTGAGCTGGGGATTTTATAATCTTTTAAGAAAGAAAATTAATGTTGATACAGATTTAGGTTTGTTAATTGAGAGTTTGTTTATACTACCTTTTTCTTTATTTGTTTTTTACCTGATCTCAAAAGAAGGTCTCAATGATTTCAGTTTTTCAAATCCACCATTAATGTTGCTTTTGATGTTGGCTGGTCCAATGACAGTTATCCCTTTATTCCTTTACGTACGAGGAGTTGAACTTTGTGGTTTAGGCCCCACAGGTATGATTTTTTATATAACACCTACTTTTCAGTTTTTACTGGGTTTTTTCTATTATGATGAAGCATTTTCACCTACAAAGTTAGCAAGCTTCATTTTAATCTGGATTGCTGTAATTATTTATTTAAAAGATTTATATGACAATGATTAAAATTTTTATTATTTTTTTAACTACAATCATGTTTTCACCTGTATTTTCAGAAGAAGACACTTTCGAAACATGGTTAAAAGAATTCAAGGTTTATGCTTTAGAAAATAATATTTCAGAGGTTACTTTTAACAAAACTATGAAAAATGTAACTTTTCTTCCTAACGTTATAAAGTACGATAGATTTCAGCCTGAATTTTATGAAGATACCAAAACTTATATATCAAAAAGAACATCTAAAAAAAAAGTAGAAAAAGGATTAGAACTTTTTAAAAAAAATAAGAATTTTATAGAATCTGTTGAAAAAAAATTTTCTGTTGAGAGTAGTTTGCTGCTTTCACTGATGGGTATCGAAACAAATTTTGGAACCTATGTAGGAAAAATGGATATTTTATCATCTTTAGCAACCTTAAGTTATGATAAAAGAAGAAGGGATTTTTTTACTAATGAACTTATAGTGATACTTCAATTGGTAGAGAAGGGTGTAATTGATCATAAAATTTTATACGGTTCTTGGGCAGGCGCATTTGGTAATTTTCAATTCATGCCAACTACAATAAAAAATTATGCTTTAGACTATGACAAAAATAATATAATTGAGCTTAAATCTACGGCAGACTCATTTGCTTCAGCTGCTAACTATATAAATAAAATTGGATGGAAAAAAAATGAACCTTGTTTTATAAGAGTTTCTTTAACTGAAGATGTTCCAAAAAAACTTTTAAATACCTCTGCAAAGAAATTACATAATAAAAAAAAGTTTTCTTATTTAATGAAATTTATAGATAATAAAGATGATTATAATATAGATAAAAATTTGATTGGTGCGATAATCACTCCTGATAAAGATATAATCCCAGATTCAAAAAATCTAGAACCTGCTTATATAGTTTTTAATAATTACGAAAAGATATTAAAATGGAACAGGTCGCTTAGGTTTGGTTTAGCTGTTTGTGTTTTAAAAGATAAGTTTACAAATGCATTATAAAAAACTCTTAACATTATTTTTTTTTATAGCTTATTCTAGCTGTACATCTGTAAGTGTAAAAAATGAGATAAGAATTATTGAGAAAGAAACTTTTTCAAACAAAGGTTTTACCTTAGTTTATTCAAATATCTTATACGATGAAAAAATAATTTCAAACAAATTACAGGAAAGAGAATTAATAATATTTCAGCGTAATTTAAAAAAAAATACGCAAGTTAAAATTTCAAATATTCTAAATAATAAATCTTTAATTGTAAAAGTTGGAAAAAAAACTAAATATCCTTTATTCAACAATTCTGTAATTAGTGCCAGAATTGCTAAAGAATTAGATATTAATTTAGATGAACCCTATGTTGAAATTATTGCTATACCTGAAAACTCTCTTTTTATTGCAAAAAAGGCAAAAACATTTGATGAAGAGAAAAATGTGGCTAATAAAGTTCCAGTTAATGACATAAGTATAGATAATCTTAATGATACACAAAAAGTTTCTATAAAATCAACTCCAAAAACAAAGTTTTCATACACCATCAAAATTGCTGATTTTTTTTTTGAAGACACAGCCGTTTCGATGATTAAAAGAATAAAATCTGAAACAAATCAAAGTGGAAAAATAAAAAAGATTTCTGATAAAAAATATAGGGTATATTTAGGACCTTATACCAACATTAATTCTCTACAAAAATCGTATAATAGTATAAACATATTAGAATTTGATAATATAGAAATTATAAAAAATGATTAGAAATAAATTATTAACTTTTTTTGTTTTTTGCTTAATAACAACAAGCACAAATGCTTCTTTTAATATACAGGCTAGAACAGCAATTCTTCAGGACTTTTTATCAGGAGAAATTTTATATGAAAAAGAACCAGATAAATCAATTTATCCTGCTTCGATGACAAAAATAATGACTGCTATAGTAGCTTTTGATTTAATTAAATCAGGAGATTTAAATTTAGATGATAAATTTATAATTTCTGAGAAAGCTTGGCGTCTTTCTCAGGCTGGGTACTCTTCCATGTTTATTATGGTTGGTGATGAAATTAGTGTTGAAAACTTATTAAGAGGGATAATCGTAGCATCAGGGAATGACGCGTGCATAGCATTAGCAGAAGGCATAGCTGGTACTGAAGAAGAATTTGCTTTAATGATGACGGCTAAAGCTGCTGAAATAGGAATGGTCAATACTAACTTTGCCAATTCATCAGGCATTAACAATCCTAACAATGTTTCAACTGTCAAAGATATTTTAATAATGTCAAATTATCTTATAAAAGAATTTCCTGAAGAATATCGATACTTTTCTGAAAAAGAATTTACCTGGGATAGAACTGGTGGCGACCCTATAACGCAAGGAAATAGAAATCCTCTTTTATACAAAAATTTTGGAGTAGATGGCATTAAAACCGGGTATTTAGCAGTTGAAAAATATTCATTAGCTTCATCTATGATCAGAAATGGAAGAAGATTAATAGCTGTGGGTAGTGGTTTTGAAAATAAAAATGCTAGATCAAAAGAAAGTAAAAAACTTCTAACTTGGGGGATAACAAATTTTGATTTGATTCAAATTGCTAAGTCAAATGAACCCATAGATAAAATTGATGTTTGGCTTGGGAAACAAGAACAAATTGATGTTTATGTAAAAAACGATATTTACAAAACAATACCAAAAGCTCGAAAAAGACTCTTAAAGGTATCTTTAAATTATAATGGTCCAGTTCAAGCACCCATTAAAAAAGATGATGTTCTTGGAGCCCTTAAAATCGTTTACGATGGAGAATTAATTGATGAATATGAAATTTTAGCCTTTAATAATGTTAAAAAATTAAATGTTTTTTCTAGACTATTAAAATCTATTAATTTTTTGATTTGGGGTGATGTCTAAAAATCCAATAATCGTTTTCGAAGGCATAGAAGGAAGTGGTAAATCCCTTCATATAAACAATGTTGCCAACTATTTAAAAAAGATTAATAGAAAGTTTATTAGAATTAGGGAACCAGGAGGAAGTAAAAATTCAGAAAAAATTAGAAAGTTAATCTTAGACAACAAATCATCATTTAATGTAAATACAGATTTGTTATTATACATGTCTGCAAGAAGTGAAAACATTAACTTAATTAAAAAAAATTATAAAAAAAAGATAATATTGATTGATAGATTTGTGGACTCAACTATTGCATATCAACATTACGGATTTGGTGTTGATATTAAGATTATAAATTTAATTAATAAATTTTTATTACAGAATATTCAAGTTACTTTTACTTTTTTAAATATAGTTAGTTTAAAAAATATGAACAATAGGCTTAAAAAAAGAAAAAAATTAAATCGCTATGACAAATTTAATACAGTTTTTTATAACAAAGTTCAAAAAGGTTTTTTAGATATTTTGAAAAAAAAAAAAAATAAATATCTTAAAGTTAATTCTAATTTGGAAATAAATTTAAACAAAAAATTAATTATTAATAAGATTAAAAAATTAATTAAATAATGAATATAGAACCAATATCAAATATTAATCTCTATGGTTTAGAGAGGTACTTTAAAGAATGTGCTTCATTGCATGATTCAAACAAATTACCAAATAAAATTTTATTTTCTGGGAAAAAGGGTTTGGGTAAATCAACATTGGCTTATCATATCATTAACTATGTATGCTCTCAAAATGAAGATAATAAATATGATAGAAACAACAACATAATTAATGTTGAAAATAAATCTTTTAAATTAATACAAAATGGAACACACCCTAATTTTTATTTAATTGATATTTTTGAAGGTAAAAAAAATATTGATATTGAGCAAATTAGAGCAATGATAGCTCATACTAACAAATCTAATTTTAATGATAAACCACGGTTTATATTAATCGATAATATTGAAAATCTAAATAAGAATTCTATTAATGCATTATTAAAAATTGTTGAAGAGCCCAAAAAAAATTTATTTTTTATACTAATTCATAATAATCAAACCAAGATTCTACCAACATTAATTTCCCGTTGTCTCACATTTAATATTAATCTAAATTTTAATGAAGTTGTGTCTATATCAAATAAAATTACCAAGAAAAATATTTTTGAAATATTAAACGAGAATTTAATAAATCACTATAGCAGTCCAGGTCAAATTGTTAGGTTAATCAATTATTCTAATGAAAAAAAAATTGATCTAAAAAATTTATCATTAGAAAATCTGCTTATCAATTTAATTGATAATAATAGTTATAAAAAAAACACATATGTTAAAGAATTGTTAATAGATCTAATTCAGTTATTTTTTTTAAATAAATATAAGTTATCACACAACAAAAAAAACTATATTAATTTATATCATGATTTTATGCTTAAAATTTATAATACAAACAAATTTAATTTAGATGAAGAAAGTTTATTTTTAGAGTTCAAAACAAAATTATTAAATGTCTAAAAATTTCTATATATCAACACCTATATATTATCCCTCCGCTAATCCACATATGGGGCATGCTTATTCAAGTATAATTGCAGATTTTTTTGCAAGATTTAAACGTATTGATGGATATGATGTTTGTTTTCTTACAGGTACTGATGAGCACGGTTTAAAAATTCAAAGAGCTGCTGAAAAAAAAGGTGAAGATCCACAATCTTTTTGTAACGAAATAAGTCAAACTTTTAGAAATCTTACGGAAGTTTTAAACTTATCAAATACAGATTTTATAAGAACTACAGAAGAAAGACATAAGAAAACTGTGCAATATTTATGGTCTCAACTTGAAAAGAATGGTGATATTTACTTGTCTAAATATTCTGGTTGGTATTCAGTTTCAGATGAGGCATTTTATAACACAGATGAGATTGAGGAGAAAAATGGAAAAAAAGTTTCTATTTCCTCCGGGTCTTCTGTTGAGTGGATAGAGGAGGAGTCTTACTTTTTTAAGTTATCAAAATGGCAAGATAAACTTTTAAAACATTATGAGGAAAATAAAGATTTTATTTTACCAAAATCAAGAAAAAATGAAGTAATTAGTTTTGTAAAAAGTGGCCTTAAAGATTTATCTATCAGTCGAAGGACTTTTTCTTGGGGCATTAAAGTTCCAAATAATTCTGATCATGTTATTTATGTGTGGTTAGATGCTCTAACAAATTACATAAGTGCATTAAATTATGTAGAAACAAATAGTAAGTCATATAAGAAATTTTGGCCTGCGTCGGTTCATTTAATTGGAAAAGATATTTTACGTTTTCATGCAGTTTATTGGCCAGCTTTTTTAATGGCTGCAAATATTCCACTACCATTAAGGGTATATGGACATGGTTGGATTTTATCAGGTGATGAGAAAATGTCTAAATCAAAAGGTAATATTTTAGATCCATTAGAAATCATTAAAACTTATGGTCTTGACCCATTAAGATACTATTTAATTAAGGAAGTTTCTTTTGGAAATGATGGAAATATTTCCAAAGAAAAATTAGAAAACTGTATTAATAGTGATTTAGCAAACAACTTTGGGAATCTTTGTCAAAGAGTTACAGCTTTTGCCCAAAAAAACTGCTCTGCAAAAGTACCCAAAATTATAAAATTCAATAAAGAAGATCTAGAAATGCTAAATAAGTTTACTAATAATTTGGAAAACATTAGAAATGAAATTGATAAACAAAATGTAAATTTCTATATTGATTTCATTGTTAACGCTTTGTTTGAGGCTAACAAATACTTCAATGACCAAGAACCATGGAAAAAAAAAGAAGATTTAGATAGATTAAATACTATTGTATATACATCTTTAGAAATGATTAGAAAAATTTCATTTATGTTATATCCAATTATTCCCCAAACAATAAATAAAGTTTTAAAAATTTTTAATTTAGACTCAAATGCAATATCTTTGGAGTCGATAGCATCTCATGATAAACTTAGATCTGGAGAGCCTATTAATAAAATTGATATATTATTTAAAAAGATTGAAAAAAATAATGATTGATTCGCATTGTCATTTAGATCACGAACCATTACATGCAAATATTAAAGATATAGTTAAAAGATCTAAAGAAGTTGGTATATCAAAACTGCTAACAATATGTACAACATTTTCTAGTTTTGAAAAAATTAAATCAATTATCAAAGAAGACGAAATTATTTTTGGAACTTTTGGTATTCATCCACATGAAACTAAAACAGATATTGTAGATAAGAATATGATAGTTGAAAATGTTAAACAAAATAAAAAAATTATTGGTGTTGGTGAGACTGGTTTAGATTTTTTTTATAATAATAGTGATAAAATAAAACAAATTGACAGTTTTAAAGTTCATATTGAAGCCTCAATACAACTTGATGTTCCAATCATTATACATTCAAGAAATGCTGAAACAGAAACTTTTGATATTTTAAATTCTTATAAATCCTCAAACCTTAAAATCCTAATGCATTGTTTTACGGGTTCATTAAGTTTTGCAAAAAAATTAATGGAATTTGACACTTTTTTTTCTGCTAGTGGAATTATTACGTTTAAGAATAGTGTTGATTTACAAGAAACTTTTAGAGAAATTCCTCTAGAAAAATTACTTATTGAAACTGATAGCCCTTTTTTGGCTCCAATTCCAATGAGGGGCAAAAAAAATGAACCTAGTTTCATTAAGTATACTTTAGAAAAAATATCTACTATTAAATCAAAAACAACTGAAGAAATGTCAATTTTAACTACTGATAATTTTAATAGATTATTTAACACCTAAACCATTAATGGCAATTACATTTATTATTTTAGGTAGTGGTAGTTCAATGGGTGTACCAAGAGCTGATGGTTATTATGGAAATTGCAATTTAAAAAATAAAAAAAATCATAGAACCAGATGTTCTGCACTAATCAAATTTAACAAACAAAATTTCTTAATTGATACATCTCCTGATTTAAGACAACAATTATTAAAAAATAAGATTAAGAATATAGATAAAGTGTTTTATACACATCTTCATGCAGACCAAACACATGGAATAAACGATCTAAGACCATTTTTTTTAATAAAGAAAAAACAAATACCTATTTTTGGAGATTTAAAAACTAGTAAATATTTATATTCAACATTCAAATATTGTTTCAAATCATCTCAGGGATACCCTTCAACTTTAAAAATTAATATTTTAAAAAACAGAAATTTATTTAAACATCAAAATAAAAAAATTTTAATTGAGTCTTTTCCAGTAAAACATGGAAATATAGATAGTCTTTGTTATTTAATTAACAAAAAATTGGCATATGCTAGTGATATTAGTTTATTTTATAAAAAAGATTATAGAAGATTAATGAAATTAGATTTTTTGATAATTGATTGTCTATGGTACAAAAAACACTCGGCTCATTTTAATTTATCACAGGTTTTAGAGTTAGTTAATTTTCTGAAACCAAAGAAAACAATTTTAACAAATATGCATAGTGATTTAGATTATGATCAGTTAAAAAAAAAGTTACCTAAAAATGTTATTCCTGGATTTGATGGAATGAGCGTTAATTTAAAGGATTGACTCTATTTGATTAATGATTTTTTTTGAAAGTGGGTCAATAAATGAATTATAGGTGTCCTGTACCTTTCCCTCTTTATTAATTAGAATTTTATGAAAATTCCATTTTGGGACAGTAGATTTTCCATGATTTTTCTTTGCCCATTGGTAAATCTGGTGAGCATTATCTCCTTTAACTTCAATTTTATCTGTAATAGGAAATGTAATATTAAAATTAGTTTCACAAAAATCCTTAATTTCTGAATTGGACCCTGGTTCTTGGCCACCGAATTGGTTTGAGGGAACACCAATTACATAGAAACCTTTATCTTTGTACCTTTCATATAGCTCTTGAAGTCCAGAATATTGTTTTGTGAAGCCACATTTACTAGCAACATTTACTAATAGTATAGTGTTTCCTTTGTATTTTTTTAAATCAATAGTTTCGTTATTAATGTTTTTTATAGTGTGATCAAAAAAAAGTTTCTCGTATTTGGCGTCACCTTTTTCAAAGAATGCAGACATGAACATAATTAGTAAAATTAATAATTTTTTATTTTTTAACATGACTTATTTTTTAGATGCATACAATAATATAAAATAACCAAATACTGTTGATAATAAAGATCCTGAAAGAACACCAATTTTTACACCATCTATATATTGAATATTCTCTACAAAAGCTAAGTTTCCAACAAACAAACTCATTGTAAATCCAACACCAGTCAATATAGAAACCCCATACAAACTTAACCAACTAGACTTATCAGGCATCTGTGCCACACCAAGTCTTACAGCAATAAAAGAAATTAACATTACACCAATTTGTTTACCCACAAATAACCCCAAAAGTATACCTAGTGGAACAGGTTCTAATAAAGACATTAATGACAATCCTTCTAATGAAACACCAGCATTAGCAAATGCAAATATAGGCATTATCATAAAAGCAACATAGGGACTTATTGCGTGTTCAAGCTTAATTAACAAAGAAAAATCTTTGTCTTTGATTCTGTGAGGTATGGTTGAAGCCAAAAGAACCCCAGCTATTGTTGCGTGAATTCCGGATTTGTATGTAAAGAACCACATAAAGGCACCAATTATTAAATAAGGCATAAATTTTTTTACACCAAATTTATTCAAAATAAGTAACAATATATATGAGATCAGTATTAAACTTAAATAACTAATACTTAAATCACCAGAATAGAAAAATGCAATAATCAATATTGCACCTAGGTCATCAATAATAGCAAGAGCTGTTAAAAAAATTTTTAAAGAAATTGGAACTCTTGAACCAAGTAGAGATAAAATTCCTAGTGAAAAAGCTATGTCTGTAGCGGATGGAATGGCCCAACCATTTAATGTTTCAGTATTTCCAAAGTTAATAAAAACATAAACTAGAGCAGGGACGACCATTCCTCCAATAGCCCCAATAATTGGAAGTAGTGCTTTTTTTAAATTAGAAAGTTCACCTTGAATAAATTCTCGTTTAATTTCCAATGTTACAAAAAAAAAGAAGATTGCCATCAACAAATCGTTAATCCAGTGATGTATAGAAAGTTTTAAACCAAAATCATTGATACCCACAAACAAATATTGATTTAAAGTATCAAAATATAAATTACTAAAACTAGAATTACTTATTACAAGAGCAATAATTGCAGCAATTAATAAAATTAAGCCACTTGCTGCTTCTAATTTAAAGAACCATATAAACGGTTTTGATAAATTTTTAATCATCTTTTAAATTAAATCTTTTAAAAATAAAGCTATATCTTTAAATGTTTCATATAAATTATAAAGAAATATTTCTACTTCCGGAAAAAAAATACTTACTGGTATTTTTAATGTGTCAATAAAAACTATAAATGCTGCAAAGGATATTATAAATAAAAAAATAATATTCAAAAAACCAATTTTTTTGTTCGATGTAGATATTTCGAGTGTGGATGTATAATTTTTATCTTTATCTAGATCTGATTTTATAATTTTTTTATTGTTATTTTTAATTTTTTGTATTGTTTTTGTATTCTTTTCTAAATTTACAGGAACAGTTTTATTGGGTTTATCTATTTCAATCTTTTTAATGCTAATATTTTCCTTTGTAATTTCTATTTCTTTTTTAAAAAACCATTGATGTGAACATGCGCTACATTCTAATAATCGGCCACTTTCAGGGATTAAATCTGAATTAATTTCAAATTTTTTACTGCAATTGGTACAAGAAATTATCATAGTAGTTTTATAACAGATTCTGCCTAAAAAGCCTTATCTTAGATGTTATTTATCCTTTGAAAAAATTACTATCTACTGTATTAGTACACCAATCGGGGCGTAGCGCAGCCTGGTAGCGCATCTGGTTTGGGACCAGAGGGTCGCAGGTTCAAATCCTGCCGCCCCGACCATTATTATGAAAAAAGCTAAAATTTATATACCCACAAAAACTGCAATGCAGTCTGGTACAAAAAATGATGAAAAGTGGGTTATTGAATTTGAGACTAAAGATACAGGCATCAACCCCCTTATGGGATGGGAAACTTCTTCAGATACTAACTCTGAGCTTAAATTAGAATTTAGTTCAAAAGAACTGGCATTAAATTATGCAAAAAAAAATAAGATTAATTTTGAAGTTATTGAACCAAATAAAAGAAAAGTTGTAAAAAAATCTTACGCTGATAATTTTCTTAAATAGTCTAAATGTTTAAATTCTTTACTCAAAAAAAATGGTTTCTTTGGAGTATATTTGGCTCAATTTTTATTTTGAGTGCCACAAGTGCGATAGTTTATATTGATGTTCAAATAAATAAATGGTTTGGTGAATTTTATGATGTTCTCCAAAATGCTTTATCGAAACCTGGCTCTGTAGAATTAAATGATTTTCTAGGTTGGTGTTATAAATTTGCAAAGCTTGCTGCTATTTATATTATTGTTTTGATATTTTCAGATTTTTTTACTAGTCATTATACTTTTAGATGGAGAACTGCAATGGCAGATTTTTACCACGATAAATGGAATAGCGCACATACAATTGAAGGTGCTTCACAAAGAGTCCAAGAAGACACCTTAAAGTTTGCAAGAATTATGGAGGGTTTAGGGGTTGAGTTATTAAGATCTATAATGACATTAGCTGCATTTTTACCGATATTATATACACTTTCAAAAAAAATTACTGAATTACCCTGGTTTGGTGAAGTTGCTCATTCCATGGTCTGGGTTGCAATTATAACTGCAATAGGTGGAACAATTTTATTAGCATTAGTTGGAATAAAATTACCAGGTATAGAATACGATATACAAAAAAAAGAAGCTGCGTATAGAAAAGTTTTAGTTTTAGGTGAAGATAATTTAGAAAAAACTAATCCAACTATTGTTAATAATCTTTACGACGGAGTGCGTAAGATTCATTATAAAATGTATTTTCATTACTTATATTTTAATGCTGCTAAATGGAGTTATTTACAGGGAATGGTAATTGTCCCTTATATAGCATTAGCACCTACAATAATTACAGGAGCTGTAACACTGGGTTTTGTTCAACAAATTTCAAGAGCCTTTGGAAGAGTAGAGTCTTCTTTGCAGTATCTTGTTCGTAGTTGGCCAATAATTGTTGAGCTAATTTCAGTAAGAAGAAGACTTTTGGAATTTGAAAGGCAAATTGAAATAAATGACAATAGATAAAAAGTTTATTGATCAATTCATTAAAGTTTCATCAAAAGCTGCATTAGCCTCATCTTACTTTGTTGGAAAGAAAGATAAAATAGCTGCTGATCAAGCAGCTGTCGACTCAATGCGAACAGAATTGAATAAGATATCTATGAATGGTAAAGTTGTAATAGGGGAAGGATCTTTAGATGAAGCGCCAATGCTTTATACTGGTGAACTTCTTGGAACTAAAGACGGACCAAGTTTTGATATAGCTGTTGACCCTGTTGAAGGGACTAATTTTGCAGCTAACAATTTACCTGGTGCCATAGCAGTTATCGCCGTTGCAGAAAAAGGAAATCTTTTTAATGCTCCTGAAACTTATATGAATAAAATTGCTACAGGGCCAATCGAAAAAGGCTTAGTTGATTTAGATAATTCTTTAAAAAAAAATATAACAAATCTGGCAATTTATAAAAATAAAAGCATTAAATCAGTTACAGCTTGTATCTTAGATAGACCTAGACATAAAAAGATAATCGATGAACTAAAAGATTTAAATGTAAATTTAAAACTTATCACCGATGGTGATGTGTTAGGCGCCTTATATGTATCGGACTCCAAATATAATGTTGATATCTTTTTAGGAATAGGAGGGGGCCCTGAAGGAGTGTTGGCCGCAAGTGCACTAGATGCTTATGACTGTCATTTTCAAGGTAGATTTATATTCGATAATGAAGAAGATATTATTGAAGCCAAAAAAATGGGAATATTAGATCTTGATAGAAAATATGAGCTCAGTGAAATTGTAAAAGGAGATTCAATTTTTTGTGCAACAGGCATCACATCAAGTAATGTTATGTCTGGTATAAAAATACAAGATAAAAAATATACATCAGAAACTCTAGTTACTCATAAAAGTTCTGGGCTTAAAAAAATTATAAAGACGGTTAATCCACTAAAGGAATGATCTCCATTTCTGATAAGCAATGGGAAGAAAAAAAAGTAAGTAAAAATCTAGTAGAAAAATTAAAACAAGATTATAAATTTTCTGAAATAATTTCTAAATTAATAATTTCTAGAAATTTTGATAATGCTGAAATATCGTATATTGAGAATAACTCACATTTAATCAATATTTTTAAAAATAATTCAGATTTTAACCAGTCGATAAATCTTTTATGTGAAAGTATAAATAATAAAGAAAATATATGTATATTAGGTGATTATGATGTTGATGGTTCTGTGGCAACATCTTTGCTAATAAACTTTTTTCAATATATCAAACAACCATTTTTTTATTATATTCCAGATCGTGAGAAAGATGGTTATGGAGCAAGCAAAGTATTATTTGAAAAATTAATAAAAAAAAAACCAAAATTAATGATAATGGTAGATTGTGGCTCAACTTCCAATGAAGCAGTAGATTTTTTAAACAAAAATAAAATTAAATCAATAATTATAGACCATCACGAAATTAACAAACCTTATCCTGAGGCAAATATGATAATCAATCCAAAAAAAGATAATGGTTATATGGAGTATAATTATCTCTGTGCATCAGCACTTGTTTATTTTTTTATTGATTTATTAATAAAAAAAATTGACTCAAGTTTTGATATTAAGAAATATTTGATACATGTTTTGTTAGCTACAGTTTGTGATGTAATGCCATTAAGAAAATTAAATAGGCTTATATCAATTGCTGCACTAGAAAATTTTGATTTTAATAATAATGAAGTCTTTTATGAATTATACAAACTTTCTAATAAAAATAATAAAATCAATATTGAGGATTTGGGTTTTTTGATTGGACCAATATTAAACTCTGGGGGAAGACTTGGAAAATCTAATTATGCAACTGAATTGTTAACATCCACTAAATATGATGTAATAAAAAAGAGGGCTGCAGAACTATTTTTCTTAAATCAAAAAAGAAGGGAAATAGAAACTATAATCATCAATGAAATTGATTTTAAGAAAATTGAAAAAGAAAATAAAGATATAATTATTTATTATAATCCAAGCATTAATGAAGGTTTGATTGGTATTATAGCAGCACGTTTAAATGATTATTTCAATAAACCTGCGATCGTTATAACTAGCTCTAATAATAATTTAAAAGGTTCTGCTAGATCTATTATTAATTTAAATATTGGCCAAGCAATTAAAAAAGCTCTAGATCAAAAGATTATAATATCTGGTGGTGGACACAATATGGCTGCTGGTTTTACATTGGGCAAAGATAAACTAGAAACATTTAAAAATTTTATTTATAAAGATTATTCAACTAAATGTAGTTCAATTAAAAATAATTTTTTTACCTATGACGCTGAAATTTCATCACTAGCTCTTAATAAAAATTTTTTTAATGATATTAAGACAATTGGTCCATTTGGCACAGGGAATCCATTGCCTACATTTCTAATTAAAGATCTGAAAATCATTAAAAATAACATTATTAAAGATAAACATATTTCAACAATTTTAAAATCTAAAACAGGTTTTTCAATAAAATCAATTTGTTTCAATTCGATTAATACTAAAATTGGCGAATATCTATTGGGATATAAAAAGAATTTAAATTTTGTTGGACAAATTAATGAAAATTTTTGGAACAATAAAAACTCACTTCAATTAACGATAAAAGATTTAATTTTATAGATTAATATAACTTGATAAATAACAACTTTTAAAATAAAAGATCACAACATGGTCCCTTCGTCTATCGGTTAGGACAGCTGGTTTTCATCCTGCAAAGGGGGGTTCGATTCCCCCAGGGACCGCCACAAAAATGTTTTATTCTGTTTATATGCTGATA
>Ga0209308_10000451_pt1:10000-41909 | contig 41909 bp, 40 predicted proteins | sample COGITO_mtgs_1204_3_FD_184806 | JGI IMG/M metagenome (GOLD analysis project Ga0209308, IMG submission 184806) | Pelagic marine microbial communities from North Sea - COGITO_mtgs_120405 (SPAdes) (version 2) | ecosystem: Environmental > Aquatic > Marine > Epipelagic ... | reverse complement strand
TCTACGGTAAAAATACCATAAAAAATCTAAAAAGATCTTACAGCTCTAATTTCAAAAGTTGAACCATACTTACTACTATAATATTGAGCATTAGTAGAAATTGCATGACACCAAACCTTTAAATAATTAAATTCAAACGAACTCCAATAGGTGGTGTTTAATAGACTTATTGGATTACTGTTCAAATAAACTAGGTAAATAAGGTTTAATTCTCTTTTGGAGGGTATTTAGTTTAGCAACTAAATTTTACTGAGGGAACTTTATCAAAAGTAATACAAATTAGCAAAATTATAATGTAACATTAAAATTAATTTGTTAAAAAAAACCACATAAATTGTCATAATTAACTTTGTTTTACTAAATTTAGTATTTAAGATAACAAATATAATTTGCTAAAAAACAGCCTATTAATGAGCAACTACAAAAATATTGTACCTTTTTTATTTCAGAAGCTCCTTTCAGATAAAACTAGAACTACAACCGAAAAAATTATTTTAAATATTGCATTATTTAGTTTTTTTATTCATTTATTGATCATTTATCTGTTAAAGTTTGATGTAATAGAATTTAACTCAAACACAGAGTTATTAAATAATCCAATATCTGCAATTTATACTCCGTTTTCTTTTATTCTGATTTATGAGGTATATCTACTTATATACTATTTACCTAAATCGTTTACAACGTATATTACTAAACAATATGAAATTATCACTCTAATTATAATAAGAAAATTATTTAAAGACCTATCCTCTTTAGAACTTTCATCAAATTGGTTCGAAATTAAAGGAGATCTTCAGTTTACATATGACCTAATAGCGTCATTACTTCTTTTCTTATTTATATATTTATTTCAAAAACAAGGAAAAAAGAAAGTAAAACAACAAATAAATTTAAATCCAGATATTGAAAAATTTGTTAAAAAGAAAAGATTAATTGCAGTTATTCTTGTGCCTTTATTTTTATTTATGGCATTAGATACTCTTCTAAAGTGGTCTAATGGAATGTCTATTACCACCAATGAATTCCCATCCTTAGAAAGCATTAACAATCTCTTTTTCGATCAATTTTTCACGGTATTAATACTTGTAGATGTTGTTTTACTTTTAATATCATTCTTTTACACGGATCAGTTTCATAAGATCATTAGAAATTCTGGTTTTATTATTTCCACTATCCTTATTAGAATGTCTTTTGGTGTAAGTGGTTTAACAAATACAATACTAATTCTTGTAGCTGTATTATTTGGATTGGCTATTTTATCTATTCACAACAAATATGAAAAAAACTCCTTTGTTTAAATTTTAATCAAAGTTTTTAGACATAATTAATAAAAAATTTTGCCAACCATATTTTTTTTCTATTTTTATCAAAAATAGTATTCAATGAATTTAATCAAAAAAATAGGATGGTCTAGCATGATAATGTTACTGCTATGTTTTATCATTATTCTAGTTGCTGAATACTTATTCTTGTCAGGAGATAAACTACACGGCATTTTCATAGGTCTTTGGGCTCCAACTTTATTAGGATTATTAATTTACTTAAAACTAATAGGACATGAGCGCAGATAACATTGTTTTATATTTTTCAGTATTTGTTGTTGCCTTTGTTCTAATTTGGGCATTCTTTATGATTCGTCAGTATGACAAAACTGGACGTAATTAATTAAGAAAATTCGTGTAGATTAAGAGTTGTAAATCACCAAATTTCAACAATTAAAAAAGCTACTCTAGAGTAGCTTTTTTAATTGTTCAATGGCATAGTTTATATCTTCTATTGTGGTATATCTACTAAAAGAAAACCTAACAGAAATATACCCTTCATTTTCATAATTAGTAATTTCTGATAATACATGGGAACCTGTAGTACTTCCACTTTGGCATGCACTACCTCCAGAAACAGCAATCCCATAAAGATCTAAGTTAAATAAAAGTAACTCATTTTTAACAGGCAGAGATACATTTAAAATTGTACAACTACTATTTTCATTAGAGGCAGATTGTCCATTGAAGGAAATAGAAGAATTAATAGCTAGTAATTGGTCTATAAAATACTGCTTCAAAGAATTCATAGTTAATTTGTCTTTTTCTAAAGTATTAGAAGCCAAAACAAATGCTTTTTCCATTCCTAAAATTCCATGAACATTTTCTGTGCTAGATCTAGCACCTTTTTCTTGATCTCCGCCATGAAACATAGGTTGAATTCCAAAACCTTTCTTAAAATATGCAAATCCAACTCCTTTTGGACCATGAAATTTATGCGCACTTGCTACCATAAAATCTATAGGAGTTTCTTGTAAATTAATTGTATAATGGCCAACTGCTTGAACTGTATCTGAATGAAATAAAGCATTGTATGTATTACATAAATCACAGACTTGTTTTAATGGTAAAATATTTCCAATTTCATTATTGATATACATTAAACTTACCAAGGTTTTTTTATTGGTTTTTTTAAGTAAATCTTCTAAATGCTCTAAAGAAATATCTCCCGTAGGGAGCACATCAACAAAATCTACCTCTATGTTACATGTATCTTTTAAAAAAGCTACTGTATGTAATACGGCATGATGTTCTATCTTAGAAGTTATCATACGTTTTACTCCTAAATTAGTAACTGCGTTGTGTAAGATTAGATTATCTGCTTCTGTGCCTCCTGCAGTAAAAATAATTTCTGCTGCAGATGCGTTTAATAAGTTGGCAATGTTTTTTCTAGCTGTCTCAACCAAGTTTTTTGCCCTTCTACCAAATTGATGTGTAGAAGATGGATTTCCAAAATTTTCTGACATAGATTCCTGCATCACATCAATAACTTCTTTAGCTATTGGTGTTGTTGCAGCGTTATCTAAATAAATTTTTTTCATACTACAAAAGTATTTATTATTTATGACTTTGGATTTTGATATACATAAACTTCTGTTGCTCCTAGACCATACTTTTTATAAGAAGCGTCATAAAACCTAACCGGGTACCTGCCAAATAAATAATGAAGCTCACTTTTTAAAACACCCTCTCCTACTCCATGAATAAAAATAATTTTTGAAATTCTTTTAGAAATGGCATACTCAATTTTTCTTTTTGCTGTGTTTAATTGTAGCGTTAACATATCAAAATTATCCATCCCTTTGGTACTTTTTATCAATTGATTGATGTGTAAATCTACTTCAAGTATCACTTCATTTTTCTCTTTTTTAAAATTAGATATTGTAGGGATTTTTTCTTCTAATTTTTCGTTTAAAAGAGAGTTGTTGATGTCTGAAAATTTAGATAATTGATACTGATCTTCTTCTATAAGTACCAATTCTTTTTGTTGGTATTGATACACCATACCATCACTATCTTTAATACTTATTGTTTGATTATCTATGCTTACAATAACACCTTTTAAAACATCATCTAATACAGCTACTTTTTTACCTATGAGAAATTGCATAATTAACCTTAACTTAATCTTTATGTATTTGTTGTTATAGTATCTTTGGGGCAAAAGTAAGAAGATGATAAACACAAACCCTAAAATGGTAAAAGATTTCTTTGAAACGTCTCAACAAAATATTGTTATAGATACCACTAGAAAAGACCTTTTAGTAAAAATAGCTAACAAAATTGCTGCAAATTATAATAATGGCATTGTAAATATCAATTTTATTTGCACCCACAATTCTAGACGAAGCCAACTTGGACAAGTTTGGAGTTTTTTTGCTGCTAACTATTTTAATCTTTCAATAAATGCTTTCTCTGGTGGTACAGAGGTAACTGCCTTTCATAGAAATACTGTTAAAACGCTAACAGAAGTAGGATTTAAATTTGATGTTGTAGAGTTTTCTCATACAAATCCAAAATATAACATCTCTTTTGATAAAAATAAACCTTCATTGTTAGGTTTTTCTAAAATATATGATGATCATGAAAATAAAACACCCTATTTTGTATTGACTACTTGTAATAATGCCGATGAAAATTGCCCATTTATTCCTGAAGCTATAGAAAGATTTCATGTTCCTTACATAGATCCTAAACATGCTGACGATACTGATTCACAAGATGAGACTTACCTGAAAACTAGCGAGATTATTGCTGCTCAGATGTATTATCTTTTTAATAAAGTTAAATCCTTATTATAATTAGATTTCTATATCTTTATTAAAGGGTATACTTTTTAAAATGTGGTTAATCGTATTTACCCTAGCCTCTGTTTTTCTGTTTGCCTTTATTACTTTCCAGGGAGATTTTTGAGTATCTGTTACCTCAAACATAGCTTGTTTATATTTAGTGTACTCATCCCATAATTCTTGAGCTCGTTCATCTACTGGAGACATTTTCCATTGCTTTAACGGATTGCTCTTTAATTCTTCAAATCTTTTAAATTGCTCTTTTTTTGATATAGACATGTATATCTTTACCAAATGAATTCCAGATTCTAAAATCATTCTTTCAAAATCATTTACTTGCCCCATAAATGTTTGGTATTGTTCATCTGAACAAAAACCGTTAACGGGTTCTAAAACAGCTCTATTATACCAGCTTCTATTAAAAAAAACCATTTCACCTGCTTTGGGAAATTGCTCTACATATCTTTGAAAATACCATTGAGTTTGTTCGTCTTCAGTGGGTTTCTGTAAGGCAACAATTTTAATATGCCTAGGGTTTATTCTTTCCGTTATTCTTCTGATAGCACCACCTTTTCCAGCTGCATCTCTTCCTTCAAATAAAAAAATAACTCTTTCATTATTATTTATAGCCCAGGTTTGTAATTTAATTACCTCTACTTGAAGTTTTTTTAAATTACGCTCGTATTCTAAATACCGTAAAGTTCTATCTATATTAATTTGTTCTCTGGATAAGAGAGAGATCAAACCTTTATTAGAATTCAATTTTTTTAATTCTGAAAGTGAAAATTCTCTGTCCATAATTAATCTATTTGAAAATTAGACCTGTAATAACGCATCACTACGTTGGGATCTGGGGTTAATAAAGTAGAAGTATCTTTCTTCCCATCATAATCAAACCTAGATAATACATATCTCATGGCTTCTAATCTGGCTGTTTTTTTATGATTGGTTTTAATAATCATCCATGGACAATAAGTGGTATGTGTTTTACTATACATTTCGTCTTTATAATGTGTATAGGTATCCCACAACTCTTGACCTTTCTTATCTACAGGACTAAATTTCCATCTTTTTAATGGGTTATTATTTCTTGCATTGAAACGCTTTAATTGCTCTTCTTTAGAAATAGAAAGCCAAAATTTTATAATGATTAAACCATCTTCATATAACATGTGTTCAAATTCTGGAACCTGAACCAGAAAATCATTGTATTCTTTATTTGAGCAAAAACCCATTACTGGTTCTACAACTGCTCTGTTATACCAACTACGATCAAAAAACACAATTTCACCTGGGTTTGGTAATTCTTTAATGTATCTCTGAAAATACCATTGCCCTTTTTCTACATTAGTGGGCTTGTTTAGAGCTACTAACCTTGAAGACCTGGGATTTAAATGCTCCATAAAACGCCTAATAGCACCTCCTTTTCCAGCAGCATCTCTTCCCTCAAAAATAACAGCAACACGCTTTTTTTCTTTTAATACCCATTGCTGTAGCTTTACCAATTCTATTTGGAGATCTCTTAATTGTTTTTCATAGGCAAGAACATCCAATACTTTTGGGGATGAAATTCCTTTTGTATTCATAATAGAAAAAAGTTCTTTTGAAGTCTTGGCTTCAATAAAATCTTTTGCTTCTAATGTTGGTTTAGATTCGGCCATCTATAAAAAATAATTGACCCCTAAAATATTACTTTTTTTTATATAAATTTTAATACTACAGGCTTTATTAACTATTATATTTGGCATAATGAAATATCCTTTTCTCTTGTTACTCTTATTTTTTACTGTAGAAATTTTTTCTCAAGAAAAATTTACGAAAGAATTTAGTATAGTAACCGATAATGATTTATACATTTCTATAGAAAAAGATAGATATTATAGCAATGGATTATTTTTAAGTTATAGATACATCCCTACCAAGTTTAATGAAACTCAAAAAAAAATTATAACAGTTACATTGGGACATCAAATCTATACTCCTTTTAAGTCTACTGTTGTAAATAAAATTTTACATGACAGGCCATTTGCAGGGTTTTTATATGCCCAATTAGGTGTTTCTAAAACTTTTAAAAATAATAGTATCTTAAAAAATAGTTTTTTAGTTGGTGTTGTAGGTAAAAGTGCCTTTGGGCAGGAGTTGCAGGAAGCAATTCATGAAATTTATAATTTTAAAAAACCGGATGGTTGGAAATATCAAATACGAAATACATTGGCTTTAAATTTTGAAGGTGAATATTTAAAATCTGTAGGCGTTAATAAATCTTCTATTTTAGATGGTAATATTTTAAGTAAGCTTAGAATAGGTACCCTATTTACTGATGCCTCTCTGGGATTTATTGGACGAATTGGTTTTAAGAAACTACAACCTATTAATAACTCTATTGCTTTTAATACCAACCTAAACCATAAACTAAACTCGCTCAAAAGAGAGCTAGAATCTTTTTTATATTATGAGACTTCCATAACATATGTAGTGTACGATGCCACTATTCAAGGTGGTTTATTTAATAAGTTAAGTCCAGTAACTTTTACGCCAAAGAAATTTCGTTTTAATCTAGAGCTTGGTTATAAATTTACTGCTAAAAGATTTCATTTTGGTTATGCTTACCATTTTCACACCAATAAATTAAACAATCTAAGATTTGATAAAGGAAATGATTATGGAAAACTATTTTTTAATTATTTGTTTCGTTAGTCTTTTTCGAAACAATCGTCTTTAAAGCCTATTAAATACAACTTTTCTTGTGCTCTTGTAATGGCTGTGTATAGCCATCTAAAGTATTCTTTAGACAGACCTTCAGGTAAGTAAGGTTGTTCTATGAAAATTGTTTTCCACTGCCCTCCTTGAGATTTGTGACAAGTAATTGCATAAGAAAACTTTACCTGTAATGCATTAAAAAATACATTCTTTTTAACTGCTAGAAGCTGTTTATATTTTGATTTTTCATGAGTATAATCCTCTCTTACTGCCTCGTATAACTTATTTGATTCTTCATAAGTTAAAGAAGGTGTTTCACTAGTAAGTGTATCTAATAGTAAAACTGTCTCAAAAGGTTTTTGATCAGGGTAATCTATCATTCTAATGTCTACTTCTGCAAATTTAAAACCATATAATTCTTTAATTGCATGAATTCGTAATACCTCACAGGTATCACCATTGGCAATAAAACCTGCCTCTGATGATTCTTTTAACCAGAAGTAATTATTTTTAACAACCATAACATAATCTCCAGGTGAAATTTCATTTTCTTGTCCTCTGATTTGAGAACGAATTTGTTGGTTGTACTGATTGGCTCTTTTATTAGATCTAACTATGATTGCTGTATCTTCTACACCGTCATTGTTATAACTTCCAGTAATTGAATCTTCAATATCATAGCCATCCTCTAACCTAATGATGTCAGGAAAGTTTAAGTCAAACTCAAAGTAAATAGAGTTATTTTCTATTTGTGTTCTTAACAGGGTTGCATTTGCTAAAATTCCAGAGTTTTGATGCTGCCTAGTTACTTCATCTAATTCTATTTGATGTACCATTTTATTGTAATCAACTTCTAACCTTGTTTCTTCGAGTGCTGGACTCAATTTTAATTTAACTGGTGGTAATTGTGCTGTATCTCCAATTAAAATCAATTTACAATTACGCCCAGAGTATACATATGAGATTAAATCATCTAGCAATGACCCATTTTCAAATAATTTTCCATTTTGAGGTCTGTCTGGTATCATAGAGGCTTCATCTACAATAAAAATAGTATTGGTGTGTTTGTTATTTTGCAATACAAAATCTACAGAACCATTCGGCATTTTTTTGGGAAAATATATTTTTTTATGGATTGTAAAGGCTTGTTTCTTTGAATAAACAGAGATTACTTTTGCTGCTCTTCCTGTAGGAGCTAATAAAACTGATTTCTGATTAATTTTCCATAAACTAGATACTAAGGTGCTAATAGTAGTTGTTTTACCTGTTCCAGCATACCCTTTCAATAAAAATAAAGATTTCTCGTTTTTTGAAAATAGAAAATCTACCAACAAAGAAAATAATTTTGACTGCTTTGTTGTAGGTTGATATGAGAACTTATTTAAAAGTTCTTTATGAAAATCTGATGCGTTTTGTAACATGAAATTTATAAAGCGTTAAAGATACACTGATTTGTCTTTAAAAGTTTTTATCATTAAAAAAAAATTGTAGATTTGCTTTTCATGAAAATTTATACACTTACGAAATGATTATACTTATAATTTTAGCTGTTGTTGCTACATTTGGTTTAGCTTATTTAATAGTAAAATATTTACCTTTAAAATATAAATGGATCGTATCTATTGTACTGCTCCTTCTAGGTGCTTTTTTAGTTTTTAAAATTTATGATGGAATCATGAAACCCATTAATTTTAACAAAGACAAACGAGATAAATATGTGAAGGTTATTCAAAATCTAAAAATTATTAGAGATGCAGAATTAGCTTACTATAAAGTAAACGGAAACTATACTGACAACAAAGAAGGTCTAATTCAGTTTATTGATAGTGCAAAATTTGCTATCACAGAGGTTAGAGATACTGTAATTAAAGTGAACAAAGGGAGTAGATGGCAACCAGTTATTGTAGATGTAGAAAAAAGGGTTGTAGATACAATTGGATATGAGCCCATACTAAAAAGCTTTGAGGGTAAAGATTATAAAAACATGTTTAACGTTCCTGGAGTAGAAGGAAAACAGTTTGAACTTGTTATTGGTCTTGTAGAAAAAATTGCAGGATTACAAGTGCCAGTTTTTGAGGCTAGAACAGAGAAGAAAGATTTATTAAAAGGAATGGACATTTCTCTTGTTAAACAAGAAATGGAAGCTATAGAGAGTGATCAAATAAAAGGAGAGTATGTATCTGTGGGGTCTCTAAGTGAAGTAACCTCAGGTGGTAACTGGCCTCCATCTTATGACAAAGCAAATCGTGAAGAAGAAAACGATAAATAACAATATAGAAGTTACTTCTAAAAGAAAATTATCCATCCAATTCAGTTTGGATGGATTTTCTTTTTGTACTACTAACACTAATAATGAAGTGTTAGAGTTTTCTTCCTACACTTTTTCAAAGACTAAAAATTCTCCTGAATTGGTCTTAGAAAAACTTCAAGACATTTTTAAAAAAGAAAAATCATTACAATATGATTTTGAAACCGTAACTGTTATTCATCAAAACAACCTAAATACTTTAGTACCCAATGAATACTTTAAAGAAGATGCTTTAAAAAGTTATTTAAAATATTCTATAAAAACCATTGCTACAGATTTAATTACTTTTGATGAGCTAGATTTTATGAATAGCAAAAATGTTTATATACCCTATGTAAATATTAATAATTTTCTTTTTCAAAATTTTGGTGAGTTTGAATACAAACATTATTCAAGTGTATTGTTGGAAAAATTATTTTCAATTGCTTCCAACGATGTTTGTTGCTACATTCATGTATCTAAAAGTACTTTTGATATCGTTATTATAAAAAATTCTAACCTTCAATTTTTTAATATTTTTGAATATAGAACCAAAGAAGACTTCATGTACTATGTCTTGTTTACGCTAGAACAGCTAGAATTAAGTACTGAGGAAACTTTAGTGTCTGTTTTGGGGGATATAGAAGAAGATTCTGACCTTTTTAGATTGATGTATACCTACATTAGAAATATCGATTTTTTAAGCTCTAAAAATGCTGTTTTTAACAATCAAAAAGAAATCTCTAAACATTCAAACTTTATTTTGTTAGGATGAGAATAATTTCTGGAAAATACAAAGGGAGAAGGATAACTGCTCCTAAGAATCTTCCTGTGAGACCTACCACAGATTTAGCGAAAGAATCTCTTTTTAATATTTTAAACAATCATTATTACTTTGATTCTATATCTGTTGTAGATTTATTTTCTGGTACTGGTAATGTTGCTTTCGAGTTTGCTTCTAGGGGCACTAGTAACATTCATGCTGTTGACGGAAATTATAATTGTGTTAAGTTTATTAATAAAATTTCCACAGAATTTAACTTTCCTATAAACGCCTTTAAAAGTGATGTTTTTAAGTTTTTAGAAAAAACAGTTTTAACCACAGATATCATTTTTGCAGATCCTCCTTACAATTTGGATAAAGACAAATTTTTAAAAATAATAGCGTCAGTTTTTGAAAGGCAATTGTTAAATGAACATGGAATGTTAATCATAGAACATTCAAAACACATGGATTTGTCTGAAAATAAATTTTTTAGTTATTCAAAAAAATACGGTGGTAGTGTGTTTAGCTTTTATGAAGCTTCTGAAAACTTATAGCAACGATTTAATAATTTCAGCTACTGAAATATTTTCTGCTTCAGCTTTGTAATTTTTCACTATTCTATGAGATAAAATAGGTATTGCAACAGCTTGAACATCTTCTATATCTGGAGAATATTTACCTCTAACTGCAGCCATGGCTTTGGCACCTAATATTAAATTCTGTGAAGCTCTAGGGCCAGCTCCCCAATCTACATATCTATTTACCAACTCTGTTGCTTGAACACTATTAGGTCTAGTTTTGGTAACTAATGATACGGCATATTCAATAACATTGGTAGCTACAGGTACTCTTCTAATTAAATGTTGAATTTCTATAATCTCTTTAGCAGAAAGTAACGACGATGCTTTTGAAATGATATCTGTTGTAGTGTTTTTAACAACTTCTACTTCTTCTTTAAAACTTGGGTATTCTAAATTAATAGAAAACATAAAACGATCTAACTGTGCTTCTGGTAACGGATAAGTTCCTTCTTGCTCTATTGGATTTTGTGTTGCCAAGACTAAAAAGGGCAGGTCTAGTTTGTAATGATGCCCAGCTATTGTAACAGATTTCTCTTGCATAGCTTCTAACAAAGCTGCTTGAGTTTTAGGAGGGGTTCTATTAATTTCGTCTGCTAGAATAATATTAGAAAATATAGGCCCTTTTAAAAAAGTGAATTCTCTTTCTTTATTTAGAATTTCGCTTCCAAGTATATCAGAAGGCATTAAATCTGGTGTGAATTGAATTCTTTTAAAATTTAATCCCAATGCATCTGAGACAGTATGCACCAAAAGAGTTTTAGCTAGACCAGGAACACCAATTAATAAGGAATGACCACCACAAAAAATGGCTAGTAAAACGTAATTAACTGATTGTTCTTGACCAATTATTACATTGCCTATCTCTGCTTTTAAATCTTCAAACTTTTTAACAAGAGAGTCTATAGCAGCTACGTCAGACATTAGTTAGAGATTTCTTTTGTCCAATTTTTATCAAAAGTACATTTTTGATATTCGTTACTTATTTTGATGTAGGTATCTCCTATTTTTTCTTTTGACCATTTAGCAATAGTTTCTTGCTTTTTCTTTTGCAATGCTAAATTTTGAACTTTTACATAATCATCTACCATATCTGCTACATGAGTATTGGTTCTATCTTTCATGATCATTACTTTATACATCTTCTTTCCAGATCTATCTTCATCATAAAAAATATCAGACATTTCATTTTTCTGTAAGTTATTTACTCTAGCATACAATGCTGGATCCATCCTTGTTAAATCAAAGGTAGATTCACCACTATAAGGATTTACAATTAAACCTCCGTTATTTCTAGTATCTGTATCTTGAGAAAACTTTCTAACAGCTTCATCAAAAGTTACCTCTCCACTTTTTATGTCTGCTACTATCTTCTCGAGTTTCTCTTTTGTTTTGTCAAGTTTTTCTTGAGGAATTTCTGGTTGAAGTAAAATATGTGATGCTATTCTTGTTTCACCTCTAATTTCGTGAAGTTGAATGATGTGATAACCGAATTGAGACTTAAATGGCTCAGACACTTGATTAACATCTAAAGAAAAGGCTGTTTCTTTAAATTCTTTAATGAATTGGCTATTTTTATCTATAGAATATCTACCACCGTTCTCTGTGACCCCTGGATCATTTGAATTAATAATGGCTTTCATTTTAATACTAGAGCCTTCCTCAATCTCTTTTTTTAATTGGTTGAGTTTATTTAAGATTCTTTCAATCTCTTCTGGTGATGCCTCTGCATTTAATACCAATTGCGCTATTTGAATTTCCGCTGGAAACTCGGGTAATTCTCCCTTTTCTTTTAAGCCGTTAAAATATATTCTAATCTCTTCTGGCGTAACATCTATATTTTCTGTGATTTGACGTTGTTCTTTTTGAATCAAAGAATTTTCTTTTTCAATACCAAAAAGTTCGGTTTTTAAATCTTCTATATCATTAAAACCATACGCCTCTACAACTTTTTCTACACTTCCATATTCTTGACTAAAAAATTGAATGTTTCTTTCTACCTGGCTGTTAACCTCTGCATCAGAAACTACAATACTATCTACCACTGCATGATGAGCAAGTAATTTTTGTAACATTAACTGTTCTAACATCTCGCAGTCAGAAATTTTTATTTTTCCTTCACTATTATTCTCTAACTCTAACTTAAACTTCTCAATATCTGAGTCTAATACTATATTTTTACCCACTACCACGCCTACGGCATCAATTTTTACTTTTTGAGCGGTTGTATTTTGAATAAAAAATACAGCTAATAGAAGTGAACTAATGAATTTTATAACTTTTATTTTGAATGGCATCTTTGAGTATTATTTTTTCTAAATCTCTAATTAATTGTAATTTTCTTTGATGTAAAATCATTTGTTTAATAGTGGATTTTATGTGAGATAGCGGTGCTATCTGATTCCTCAATAAAACATCTTTTACCGTCACCAAATATAAACCTAATGAATCTTCTTTTTGGAGTAATTTTGTTTTTTTTAACAAATTAATACGTGAAAATGGTATTTTTAACATAACATTTTCTAAAGGGGTCCATACAGAATCATTTAACATCATTTGCTTGAAAGTTAATTGTTTTAACTCTAATGCTTCTAGATCTTCTATGGTTCCTTTTTTAAATGACTTAACTACCTTTTTTCTATCTAATAAATCATTAGAAAAATGAAGATATCTAGTTTTAATTAGCTCTTCGTTTAATCTAAAGTTTTTACTATTTAGTTTGTAATAATCTAGTATTTCTTGTTGCTCTATAAAGGTATCTAATTGCTGCTTGATAAGACGTTCTTTGTATCCATTAATTAGGAGTGCTTGTCTATAATCATTTACAAGATTGTTAATTTCTGAATTATCATTTTGAGTATTATTATCCTCTGCTTTTTTTAGTAGCAACTGTTTCACAGCCCAATTATTAATGATACTTCTTGTAAAAACTAGGCTATCATTTTTTTCTAGATTTTTCGGCAATAACAATTCTATATCTTCTGTAAATAGGTTGTTATTGTAAACACTAGCAATTGGTTTTTTAACTGGTACATCCTTTTTTTGTAATCCTAAAGAATCACATGAAATGAATAAGATAAGTACTAATATGTAGAATAGATTTTTCAAGATTCTTTACGGTAATAACTCTTTATTTTTTTTAATACTTTTCTATTTATTTTAACATCATTTTCTGATCGTAATTGACCTATCCATTCTTGATCCAAATATAGCTGAAAGTCGTTCATAACTTTACCTTTAATACTTTTTAAATCATCTGAATTGTACAAACTTTTACGAGCGTCAAAATAATTTTTTAATGCTATGGTGTCTGATGATTTTTTCCAAATTTTTTGTTGCATTAACTCAAATAGTAACAACCCATCTTCATATTCTGATAGTGTATAGGCAAAATTTGAATCTGTGTTCACAAGATTTTCCTTAAAATAAGTTAGAATTTCTAAGTCTATAAATTTTTCCATCATAGCGTCGAAAGACACTTGTCTTTGGTTTTTCACATAAGATACAAAATCACTTTGTAGGAGTATTTTATCATTAATTGTTAGCAAGGTATTCTTCAATGAATCTGGAGACAAATTTCTGAGGTCTTTTCTTTGAAGGAGTTTCTTAGATGATTCTGTAACAGTAATAGAATATTCTTTTTTTAATCTATTTAATACTGTATTATCTGATAATTTAGCTCTTCCCGAATTACGAACTTTATCTGATATTACCTTTTCCATTTCGTTAAATGGAAGAATGGGATATTGTTTTAATAATTTTACAATATGCCAACCATATTTTGTTTTAAAGGGTTTACTATACTCTCCAATAGTATCTAGTGAAAATGCTGCATTTTCAAAAGGTTTTACCATTCTTCCTGAACCAAATCTTGGTAAAACTCCTCCTTTATTTTTGGTGTTTCCATCATTAGAATATTGTTGACTTAACTTGTTAAAGTAGACCCCTTGTTTTAATTTAGCATATACTTCATTAATTTTATTTTTTCCAGTTGAAGTAGTATCTGAAATTAAAATGTGGGCAACCTGTCTTTCTCCTTTAGATGTTCTAGTCCCATTATTTTTTAGAAAATGATAACCATATCGAGTTTTAAATATAGCTGAAACTTCTCCTTTTGGAGTGGAGTAAGCAGCATCCTCAAAATCATACAACATTTTAAAGGCCGAAAAGTAACCCAAATCTCCGGCATTTATTGTAACAGACGGATCTTCAGAAACTTCTTTTGCTACTTTAGCAAAAGATTCTCCAGCCAATACTCTTTGTCTAGCTTTCTGAATTTTAAGAAAGGGAGTTAATGTATCTTTTGATGAATAATTTCTTGGAAGTCTAACAAGTATGTGACTTGCTCTAATTTCAGTTTTTGTTCTATCATAAGCCTCTTTTATTAAAGACTTTAGATATTCATTATCTTGAAGATAAGGTGCTATTAATTGTTTTTTATACGTTTCAATTTCAGACTTATAAGATTTTAATGTGTCTAACTTTAACTCATAAGCTTGTTTTACTTTTAATTTATAATTAATAAATAAATCAAGATTTTTATCAATATCTTTTGATTCTTCATTATCAATGGCATCCAAATTTTTCTCATATACTTTTTTAAAATCAGCAACAGAGATTTGTTTGTCATTTATAGTAACTAAAATTTTAGTGTCTTTTTGCGAGAGTAAATTAGTTGAACTAATTGTAAATGCGATCAGTAATATTATTTTCTTCATTAGTTAAAGCGATATAATTCCGTCTATTTTTTCTGCTTGTTTATAATATGAGATTACTTCATTTGAGCTTTCTAAATTAATAACTATAGAAATACTATTATATTTTCCAGTTTTAGATTTTTTTATAGAAATAGAAAGGGCGCTATTCTCAAATATTTGTCTTACTTGATCTACCCTATTCTCGGATGCTGGTACTATAAATTTATACAAGTAATCTGAGGGAAATTTAGTAGTCTCATCTAGTTGAAGTTTTAACTTTTGATAAAAATTCTCTTTATCTTTCATTTTAACATTTCGATTTTACAATACGAATTAATCACAAAATTACATCATTATATCATTATAATAAATTAATACTATATTTTTGTTTTATGCAGAAAAAAATTGTGCTTATAGGAGGTCCTGGAACTGGAAAATCGTCTGTTTTAAAACAACTTAAACATAGTGGCTTCTTTTGTATGGAAGAGATTTCAAGAGAAATAACTATCAAAGCACAAAAAAAAGGGATAGATCAATTGTTTTTAAAAGAGCCTATATTGTTTAGTAAACTATTGCTTCAAGGCAGAAAGGAGCAACACCAGAGAGCTTCTGACACTACTCATAATTTAGTTTTTTTTGACAGGGGTCTACCAGATATTCACGCATATTTAGATTATACAAAAGAAAAGTATCCATCGTACTTTAAAGAGTCTAGTAAAAAATACAACTATGATTATGTGTTTCATTTTAGACCATGGAAAGAAATTTTCATTACAGATAGCGAAAGATATGAAAGCTTTGAAGAGGCTAAAGTTATAGATACCTATTTAGAAAAATCATACAAAGATTTAAATTATTCTTTAATTGAAGTTCCTTTTGATACAGTAGAAAACAGATCTAATTTCATACTTAATTGGCTCAAAAAAAATGTATGATATCACCAGCTCAAATCTTACAAAAATATTGGGGACATTCTTCATTTAGAGACTCTCAAGAGGATATCATTAAGGCTGTTTTAAATAAAAAAGATGTAGTTACCATTCTACCCACAGGTGGAGGTAAATCTGTGTGTTATCAAGTCCCTGGATTAATTCTTGAAGGGGTGTGTTTGGTTATATCTCCATTAATTTCTTTAATGAATGATCAAACAGAACAATTAAGAAATAACGGAATTAAGGCTTTAACTATAAAAAGTAAAGCAACAACAGATGAAATTGTTTCCTTATTTGACAATTTAAAATTTGGTCAGTACAAATTTTTATATCTATCACCTGAGAGGTTGCAATCAGATTTAATCATCCAAAAAATTAAAGAAATTAATATCAATTTAATTGCAGTAGATGAGGCTCATTGCATTTCAGAATGGGGGCACGATTTTAGACCTTCTTATAGGCTTATTCATAAGGTTAGAGATGTGCTTCCTACTATAAATATGATTGCACTAACAGCCACTGCCACAAAAAAAGTTGTTAATGATATTATTGAAAATTTAAACTTGTCTGATACCTCCATTTTTAAAAAATCTTTCTACAGAAAAAACCTTGCTTATCAAATCATAAAAAATGAAAATAAATTAGGCAAACTAGAGCAAATTTTTAAAAAGAACCCCTTTCCTACTATTATATATGTAAACTCTAGAAAAAAAACTGAGGACATTTCTAACTTCATTAATGCCAAAGGATATTTGTCTACATTTTATCATGGAGGAATGACTACAGAGAGTAAAACCAAGGCGTTTAATTCTTGGATGAAAGAAGATAGATTAATTATGGTAGCTACTAATGCGTTTGGAATGGGAATAGATAAACCAAATGTAAAAGTAGTAATACACTTAGATCTCCCTACTAGTATAGAAAATTATGTTCAAGAGGCAGGAAGAGCCGGAAGAAATGGTGAAAAATCTTTTTCAGTTGTTCTACAGAACGAGAATGATATCAATTCTTATAAAAAAAATACATTAGAAACTATCCCTACTATTAATGAAATTAAAAAAGTACATCGAAAATTATATCAATATTTCCAAATTGCACTAGGTGAATTGCCCGAAGTTTCTTTTGATTTTAATTTTTTAAAATTTTGTCAAACGTATAATCTTTCACACAAAAAGACTTCTGCCATTTTTCAAATCCTTAAAAAAAATAGCATCATTGAAATTAATTCTAAATTCAGTCAAAAGTCTACTGTTATTTTTATCTTATCTAGCAAACAACTTATAAGACAAACTTTTAATAATAAGTTAACCCGTAAATTAATAGATTTTATACTGAGAAGCCATGGAGGTGTCTTTCAAAAAGAAGTGAAAATTAATGAGTTTGATATTGCTAAAAGAATGCAAATTAATTCTCTGACTGTTAGAGAACTATTAAACAGATTAGACCACTTAAACATTATTAATTACAAGGAAGCTAGTTCTAATGAAGAGTTCACTTTTTTAACTCCTAGGGAGGATGACAAGACGATCAATAGAATTTCAAAATCTATCGAAAAATATCTCAACCAACAACAACAAAAATCTGAAGAATTAATTTATTTTATAAAAAACAATACTACGTGTAGATGTGTTCAGTTATCGCACTATTTTAACGAAAAAAAGATATCAAAATGTACCCTATGTGACGTTTGTATATCTGAAAAGAAAAATAGTTCTAACAGGATAGAAAAAGATATCTTAGAACTTTTCAAAGACAAAAAAGAAATTTCTCAAGAAGAAATTATATTTTCTTTAGACCACGATGAAAAAGCAATTTTAATACATTTGCGCAACCTATTATATAAAGATAAAATAGATTTAACCACTAATAATAAATTTTTTATTTCATGAGAGACCTTCGAATTGTTTTTATGGGAACCCCAGAATTTGCTGTCTCTATACTAAAGAAGTTAGTAAAAGATAATTATACTATTGTTGGAGTAGTAACAGCTCCAGACAAAAAAGCTGGTAGAGGGCGTAAAATAAATGAATCTGCAGTAAAGAAATATGCCTTGGAAAATAAGCTTAATTTATTACAACCCACAAACCTTAAAAGCGAAGATTTCGTAACTAGTTTAAAAGCTTTAAAAGCTAATCTTCAAATTGTAGTTGCTTTTAGGATGCTACCTAAAGTTGTTTGGAAAATGCCAGAGTATGGTACTTTTAATTTACATGCTTCGCTTCTACCCTCCTACAGAGGTGCTGCTCCAATACATTGGGCAATTATAAATGGGGAAGAAAAAACTGGTGTTACTACTTTTTTTATAGATGAAAAAATAGATACTGGTCATATTATTCTTCAAAAAGAAATAGCCATACACAAAGATGAAATAGTTGGAGAGTTGCATGACAGACTAATGTATTTAGGTGCAGACTTGGTATCTGAAACTGTACTAAAAATTAAAAATAAGGATGTTGCTACTCAAAAACAGAAAGATATAGAAGAAAAAATTGCACCAAAACTATTTCCTGAAAATTGTAAGGTTAATTGGAATAACTCTATAGATAATATATACAACCATATAAGAGGTTTAAATCCATTTCCAGCCGCTTGGTCTGAAATGAATAATAAAGGCTCTGTTACCTCTTTAAAAATATATAAGGTTAGAAAAGAAATTATTGCTCATAAAGATCAAATAAAAACTATCATCACTACAAAAAAAGATATTAAAGTAGCTGTTAAAGGAGGGTATATATATATCGAAGAATTAAAAGTATCTGGAAAGAAAAAAATGGATAGTAAAAGTCTGCTAAATGGGTTTCATTTTTCCAACAATGCTGAAATGCTCTAAAGCCACTATTAACAATACATCAGTAGTTATTTACCAAAAAAACCACTCCTTATTAACAATTTGAATAGTTTTATTAACAAAAAGGTGGTTTTTATTGGTCCAAACTTGCACAAACCCACAATCCGTCTATATTTGTTAAAGCATTTATGCAAAAGAAACAATTAATTTAAATACTATTTATTATGAACAAATCAGATTTAATCGACGCAATGGCTGCAGATGCAGGAATTTCAAAAGCAGCAGCTAAAGCAGCTTTAGAATCATTAACTTCTAACGTAACTTCTACTTTAAAATCAGGTGGGAAAGTTGCATTAGTAGGTTGGGGAACTTGGTCAGTTTCTAGAAGAGCTGCAAGAAACGGAAGAAATCCACAAACTGGAGCAGAAATAAAAATAGCAGCAAAAAACGTTGTTAAGTTTAAAGCTGGAGCTGGTTTAAGCAGTTCTGTAAACTAATAAGCCCTTTTTTGAAAAAAAAACTCTCTTTTATAGAGAGTTTTTTTTTTACATAATTTTTATTTAAATTTAAATAAAAATTAGTGTCTAAAATTACATTACTTAAGGGAAGTTTATTAGTGGCTGAGCCATCTATTTTACATGACGACTCTTTTAACAGATCTATAATTCTTCTAACTGAGCATAATGAAAATAGTTCTGTTGGTTTTATTTTAAATAGACCACTTACTTACACAGTAAATGACATCATACCTGAAATAGATTGTTCTTTTAAAATATATCAAGGAGGTCCTGTAGAGCAAGACAACTTATATTTTATTCATAAAATACCCGAGTTAATTCCTAACAGCATAAAAGTGAGTGAAAATATGTATTGGGGAGGTAATTTTGAATCTTTAAAAATTTTACTGCAAGAAAAAGAAATTAAGAATACTCAAATTCGTTTTTTCTTAGGCTACACTGGATGGTCAAAAATTCAATTAGAAGAAGAAATTTCAGATAATTCGTGGTTTGTTTCTGAAAATGATTTTGAAAATATTTTATCAGCAGATAACAAATCTCTTTGGAAAAATAAATTAATGCAAAAAGGAGGAGCCTATAAAATATGGGCTAATGCTCCAGATAATATTAATTTAAACTAGCTATTTACTGGTTATTTCTAAAATATTAAAATTTGCGGCTATTTTTTTTCCTATCTCAGTAGAAAATTCTTTTTTTCTATAATTGGTAATGGGTTGAACTCCTAGAATAGAATTTGTTAAAAAAACTTCATCTGCTTTTTGAATTTCAAAAGGCGATATAACTGTTTCCTCTAGCGTAAAATCTTTAGTTGATTCTATAATACTTTTTACTTTTTCTCTAGCTATGCCTTTTAAACATCCTTCCGTAAGAGGAGGTGTTTTAATAACCAACCCTTTCACTAAAAAAAGAGAAGCATTGGTTGCCTCTACCACTCCTTTTCTTTCATTTAATAAAATACAGTTATCTAATTCGTTTTCTTTAGCATAAATAGAGGCAATTGTATGAATCATTTTATTGTTTGTTTTTACGGTTGACAAATGTCCGGAATACACATAAAAATCTTTATACAGGTCTACCTTATAGATAGATTTATTTACAAAATTAATTTCTTGAGATTCAATAAGGTAATCTACTTCATTAGTTAAAGGCAAATAAAAACCACCGTCTTTTCTGATGATGGTAAGCCTGATTCTTAAATTATTGTTTGAATTAGTAGCTTTTGCTGTTTTTAAAATTTCATTTTCTAAAAATTCCAGCGTAAAACTCATGGGAATTTTCATTCGCAACATCCGCATAGATGCCATTAATCTGAAATAATGAGCTTCCCAAAAAATTAGTTTACCATTAACTAATTTTAATGTTTCAAAAACTGAATCTCCGTACTTTAAAGCCCTGTTGTTTGGTGTAATTTTAGCATCTTCAAAAGCTACTAAATCACCATTATAATTTACCATTTACATTAACTAAATATAATATACTGCAAATTTAGCGCATTTAACACTTACTAAAAATAAAAAAGCTCTGGATTTATTCCAAAGCTTTATTAATTTTATATATAATGTTTGATTAAGCCCCTATGCCGTGCTTTAATTCGTCTATTTGGTTTTCCCAGAGCATTTTTGCCTCTTCAATTTCGTCTTCCTCTGCAAAATCAGTTATCATTAAAGAAACATCTTTGGTAATTTCATCTACCTGAATTCTAAATTCAAAATAACTTTCATCTCCATCGGATTCCATCCATTTGTAGCGAGCCCTTTCTCCATTTTTCTTTGATACTATCAATGCTTGTTCTTCAGAATCCTCCCAATAAAAAGTAATAATTTTACCTCTAGAATTTGCTTTGTCTGCAAACCACTCTTCTAATCCTGAGGGAGTTGAGAATAACTGATATAACATGCTTGGTGAAGCATGAATTGGAAATTCTATTTCAAATTTAACTTTATTCATAATTTCATATGTTATTTGTTATGAAGAGATACCAATTTTAAATATCGCAATGACAATATAAGTAATATATCTAGTTAAAAAAAATTAAAAACACTCCTTGCAGTACTGTAAAATTCAAGTATATTTGCTCCCTCTTAACCAAGGCGAGGTAGCTCAGTTGGTTAGAGCGCAGGATTCATAACCCTGAGGTCACGGGTTCAAATCCCGTCTTCGCTACAAGATAAAGTCGAGTATTTTACTCGACTTTTTTATTAAGTTTCGCCATATAGTCATCTGTTCTTTAGTGATTTTGAAATTTCAGAAATCATAGATCCTTTTTAGCCTCCTCTCTTTTAAAAAAGTGGTAGTATTAATAAATAAATTACATATACTTTTTTTAAGAAAAACAGGCAAAATACATCTTTTAATATCATGTAAAATAAAGACATACAACTAGTTAAATAGACCATTTTTTAAATAAAAAAAACAACATGCTAAAAGTCTATAATTGTTTTATAAATTATTAAATAAATAGTTACCAAATTATCCTTGTTTTTATTGCCTAAACCAAAAATGAGTTTATATTTGTAACATCTATCAGCGAGAGTAGCTCAGTTGGTAGAGCGTCAGCCTTCCAAGCTGAATGTCGCCAGTTCGAACCTGGTCTCTCGCTCAAAAAAGTCTTATCAATTGATAAGACTTTTTTTATACATTTAGTTTTTTTCCGAAAACTAGTAAAAATAAGATAGGTAAAGAGAGAAAAATAATCATTAATAAATTTTCTCTAAGAATTTGAGGAAATAATAGTAGTGTAAAAACAAACCCGCCAATAGCTCCTCCTAAGTGAGCAGAATGACCAATATTACCAACTCTATTTTTCATACCGTAAATAGAATACAATAAGTAGGCAACACCAAAAATATATCCTGGTATAGGAATGGGTATTAAGATAAGCCCTAGTTGCATTTCTGGATATAACATGATACACGAATAAACGATTCCAGAGACAGCTCCAGAGGCACCAACTGCACTATAATAAAGTTCATTTTTATGATAGGATAGAGAATATAGGCTACCTACCAACAAACCACCAAAATAGATTGCAAGGAAACCAAAAGAACCCAGTCTTGCATCAACAATATCTCCAAAAAGATATAAGGCATACATGTTAAAACCTAGGTGTAACCAATCTACATGTAAAAAACCGGAGCTTATCATTCTAATTTTTTCACCTTTCAAAATCTGATTGACTTGAAATTTAAATTTCTCAAAAAACAGGTGATCTCCAAACCCTTTTACAGTAAACAAAACGTTTACTACGATAAGAATTAAAACTGCTTGACTCATATTTTGTATCATACAACAAACATAAAGAAAACTATTAATTCATTCCACATCATTAAAAATTTTAATACGATATTTGCAGTATAAAAATTTTTGATGCAGTTTTTAATTTTTGCTATTTCCTACCCTATCATTTGGATTCTATCTCTCTTACCAATGAGAGTTTTATATATTCTATCTGATTTCTTATATATATTATTTTTCTATCTAATTGGTTATAGAAAAAAAGTAGTCCTTGAAAATTTACAACTCGCTTTTCCAACAAAAGATCTTAGCGAACTAAAAACTATTCAAAAAGATTTTTTTAAACACTTTACAGACATATTTGTTGAAAGTATTAAAGCATTCTCCATAACTAAAAAAACGCTCTTAAAACGATATAAATTCACAAATCCGGAGCTAATTAACGAATTATACGACAAAGGAAGAAGCATTGCTTTTATGGGTGCTCATCAAGCAAACTGGGAATGGTCTATTAGTATTCCTTTGTATGTTAAAATTAAATGCTTTGGTGCCTACACAAGAATTGGGAATACATATTTTGATAAAACCGTAAAAAAATCCAGAACTAAGTTTGGTTTCATCGGATATAAAACTTCAGAAACTATTAAATCTATCACTCGAAACTTTGATGAGGGAATTCAGGGCTTATATTTATTATTGAGTGACCAATCTCCACAAATTCACAAAACACATTACTGGCGAGAATTTATGGGAATAAAAGTTCCAATTCATACAGGAGCTGAAATGATTGCTAAGAAGTTTGATATGGCTGTTGTAAATTATAGCGTCAAAAAACTAAAAAGAGGGTATTTTGAAGTTACTTTTGAAACCATTACAGAACACCCTAATAATTTTAAAGATTACGAAATCACAGACAAGTATCTAGCAATAACAGAGAGAAACATCAATAGCCAACCAGCTTATTATTTATGGTCTCATAAGCGTTTTAAACACAGAAATAAGGTTCCTAAAGAATGGCTGTAAACTAGCTGTATTAATTACACTTGAAACCAATTTTTTACAAGTTGTTTTTCGATTGGCACCACTGATTTGTGTACATAATCGTTTTTTGAAGAATCATACACATAATCTTTAGACCATTCGTGTATATTTTCACATAATTCTACGAGCGAATTACTTATAAATTCTAATTCTGAATCCTTTATTGTAGGATGCATTGATATGCGAACCCAACCCGGCTTTTCAACAGAGCATCCATCTAAAATCTGGCTTTTGATTTTATTAGAAGTTTCTTGATCTACATTTAATAAAAAATGTCCGTAGGTACCTGCACAAGAACATCCTCCACGAGTTTGAATCCCGTATCGATCATTTAATAATTTCACCACGAGGTTAAAATGAATATTTTCTACATAAAAAGAAAAAATACTTAATCTTTTTTTATGATTAGGAGCTAGAATCTTAATATTTGGAATGGATTCTAATGTTTGAAAGAATTTTTCATTAAGTTCATCTTCCCTCTTTTTTATCATATCCATTCCCATTTTTTCCTTCAATTGAACAGAAAGTGCTATGCGTATGGTTTGTAAAAAAGCTGGCGTTCCTCCATCCTCACGAGTCTCAACATCATCAAAATAATCGTGCTGCCCCCATGGATTTGTGTAACTCACTGTTCCACCACCTGGATTATCAGGAATCAAATTTTTATATAACTTCTTATTAAAAATTAAAACACCCGAACTACCAGGACCGCCTAAAAATTTATGAGGAGAGAAAAATATAGCATCTAGATGAGTACCTTTTTCTGATGGATGCATGTCAATTTTCACATAAGGTGCACAACAAGCAAAGTCTACAAAACACAATCCATTGTATCTATGAATAATTTTTGCCAGATCATGATAAGGTGTTTTAATACCAGTAACATTAGAACATGAAGTAATCGAAACTATTTTAATCTTTCTATCGGCATTTTTTTTAATATACTCTTCAAAAGTGTGCAAACATATAGTTCCCCCACTATTACAAGGAACCACCACCACATCTGCGATGGTTTCTAACCAAGATGTTTGGTTAGAGTGATGTTCCATATGTGAAACAAAAACTATCGGTTTAATTTCATCAGGAATGCTAGTGTGCTCTTTTAGATTCTCTGAAACTTTTAACCCTAAAATTCGTTGAAATTTATTAATTACACCTGTCATACCAGAACCTTCTGTAATCAAAACATCATTATCACTTGCGTTCACATGACGTTTGATAATATTTCTAGCTTCATGATAAGCCAAAGTCATAGCAGCACCTGATGTAGAGGTTTCTGTATGTGTGTTAGCAACAAAAGGCCCAAATTCATTGGTTAACTTTTGTTCTATAGGACGATATAATCTTCCGCTGGCCGTCCAATCAGTGTATACTAATTTTTTTTGCCCGAATGGAGTAACAAAATCTTGATCAATTCCTATAATTTGATCTCTAAATTGTTGAAAATATTGTTCTAAGGAAGTCATGGTTAAGATATAATTTCTGTTATTTCTGTTATAAAACGTTCCGCTAATTCATCAGCTGATTGTTGAGAATTACTCTCTGTATAAATTCGTATGATTGGCTCTGTATTTGATTTACGCAGGTGCACCCATTGCTGTTCAAAATCAATTTTAACACCATCAATGGTATTTACTTCTTCACTAGAATATTTATTGGCCATCGTTTCTAAAACATGGTCTACATTAATCTGAGGAGTTAATTGAATTTTATTTTTACTCATAAAATAACTAGGATACGAATTCCTTAGTGCTTTACAAGATATTTTTTTGTGAGCCATGTGAGATAAAAACAAAGCTACACCTACCAAACTATCTCTTCCGTAATGAGAGGCTGGATAAATGATTCCTCCATTTCCCTCTCCACCAATTACCGTATTGGTTTCTTTCATTTTAATGACAACATTTACCTCTCCTACCGCACTTGCTGTGTACGTTCCTCCATGTTTTTGGGTAACATCACGTAATGCTCTAGAAGATGATAAATTTGAAACTGTATTTCCACCTCCTAATTTTCCTAGAACATAATCCGCACAAGCTACTAAGGTATACTCTTCTCCAAACATAGAACCATCTTCACACACCAAAGCTAATCTGTCTACATCTGGATCTACTACAATCCCAAAATCTGCATTCTCTTTTACCACCAATTCAGAAATATCCGTAAGATGTTCTTTTAAAGGCTCTGGATTGTGAGGAAATTGACCATTTGGAGTGCAATACAACTCTATGCATTCTACATTCAACTCTTTTAAAAGAGCAGGAATGAAAATTCCTCCTGTAGAATTTACCCCATCTACTACCACTTTAAAATTAGCTTTTTTAATGGCTTCAACAGCTACTAATTCTAGATTTAAAACCTCTTTAATGTGTTTTTGTAAATAAGATTGATCTTTTGAATACGTCCCTAAATCATCAACTTCAGAAAACACAAAGTCATCAGATTCAGCAGTTTTTAAAATTACTTCTCCATCTTCTCCATTTAAAAATTCTCCTTTTTCATTTAGTAATTTTAATGCGTTCCATTGTTTAGGGTTATGACTTGCAGTTAAAATAATTCCACCATCAGCATTTTCTAGAGGAACCGCAACTTCTACCGTTGGTGTTGTAGATAAACCTAAATCTATTATATCTATTCCTAAACCAACGAGAGTGTTTGCTACTAGAGAGCTAATCATTTTACCAGAGATACGAGCATCTCTTCCTATAACTACACTAATTTTATCTTGAGAAGGATTTCTTTTCTTTATAAAAGTCCCGTAGGCTGCAGCAAATTTCACTGCATCAATGGGTGTTAAATTTTTTGAAGTTTGGCCTCCAATAGTTCCTCTAATTCCAGAAATTGATTTTATTAATGTCATGCAATTTTTTTGTATTTAACAAAGATAATTTATTCTTATTCTACTTCTAATTAAATACCAAAAAAAATAAGTTAATGAAATTTACTTAACTGTAATTTAATTCTTGTTGGGAATTAAAATTAAATTTTCTTGAGGTTGAGTAAGATATCTTGCCCCATCTTTAGTTACTACTGCCATTTCTTCTACGGATATTGTCTTGAGTGTTGTATCAGATAATTTCCAGGCATGAAAACCATCAAAAGCAAAAGTCATTCCTTGCTTTAATCTTTTTTCTGATGCAGGTCTCACATGTGTTGATTGTGACCCGCCCAAATTAGGTCCAACATCATGAGCAACATACCCAACTGGATGCCCTGTACTCCACATAACAAATTCAGATTTTGCTTTTTTCATCAATATTCTTTGAGCTTTATCAACATCTACACCTCTTACTCCAGGTTTCATAGCACTTAGTGCAGCTCTATTTCCAGCCTTTCCACTATCCCAATAAAATTGAATATTTTCTGGAGCTTTGAGTTCATCATTTTTTAAAACATATGCAAAACGTTGAATATCACTAACCCACCTATCATAAACTTTTATTCCAAAATCAATTTGAATAACGTCCCCTGGCATAATAATTTTATTTGTTGCATGAGAATGACCTCTATCTGGTCCTGAATTTACATTTGGATTTTGGTCTGAAGACCAACCGTCTTTCACACCATAATCTAACATTTTTTGTTTTAAAAATTTTGCTATATCTGCATCTGTTGATTTTCCTGGAATAACTTTTTTGTATGCTTCAATTTGAAACTCAGCAGTTAATTCTGCTGCTTTTGTTAAAATTGCCACTTCTTCTGGTAATTTTATAGATAACCAATTATAAACTAACTCTGAAGATGATATTAATTTTTTAGAATCTTTTCCTAATAAACTCTCTATTTGTGTTCTTTGGGTAAAGGATAGTCCATCAGCTATTGAATTGGTAGTTGAGGAGTTTATTGCTATTGTTTCAAAATTTTTATTCTTTATAAAATCAATAGCTAAATTTATTGAAGATACACCTCTAGAAACACCAACCACTTCATCATGAATATTTAATTCATCCAAGGCTGTTGACTCTCCTACAGGAGAAAAAACCTTTGAATGAAAACCTCCATCATCATTATAAAATAAAAAGACAGCATCACCTCCTGCATTCTCTCCTCCAATGTGATCTGCTAAAGGATCATTATTATTTTCTCTACAAAGCACTAGCCAACAATCAACTTTAGCTTCTTGTAATGCATTAGGCAATAATTTATTGATTCTTTTTTTTCTAATTTCTGGCCATGGATTTTCACCCCAATATTCACTTGGAATAATGGTATCTTCTTGCTTTTTACCTGAATTACAACCTATTAAAATAAATAGGAAAATATATGATATAAATTTAATTTTCATTGTATGGATATGATTATATCAAATATATAAATAAAAAAACCACTGTATAAATACAGTGGTTTAAATATTTCTAAACTTAAATTAAGAAAAATTACTTCTTCTTAGCTTTAGCATCCATTTGCTTTTTTAAATCTGCAAGACCTCCAATGTCTCCAAGGGTGGTTTTTTCAGCTTCTGCAGATTTCTTAGCAGCAACCTTCATATTTCTTTTCTCTTGCTCTTTAAAAATTGCTGTATGAGATACAACTACTCTTCTGTATTCTTTACTAAATTCTAGTACTTTAAATTCTGAAGTATCTCCTTTACCTAATTTAGTACCATCTTCTTTTTCTAAATGACGTCCTGGTGCAAATCCTTCTACTCCATCAGTAAAAGTTACTACTGCTCCTTTATCATTTTTCTCTTTAATGGTTCCTGTATGAACAGAATCTATAGTATAAGTTGACTCATGTGCATCCCATGGATTATCTTGAGTTTGCTTATGTCCTAGGTTTAACTTTCTTCCTTCAACATCTAATTCTAATACTTGAACTTCTAAAGAATCTCCAACAGTAACAAAATCTGATGGATGCTTAATTTTCTTAGTCCAAGAAAGATCAGAAATGTATACAAGACCATCAATTCCTTCTTCTAACTCAACAAATACACCAAAGTTTGTGTAATTTCTTACAGTACCAGTGTGGGTAGATCCAACTGGATATTTTTTGGTAATATCTGTCCATGGATCTGGATGTAATTGTTTCATCCCCAAAGACATCTTGCGTTCATCTCTATCTAAAGTTAAAATTTGCGCTTCAACTTTATCTCCAACCTTAACAAAATCTTGTGCAGAACGTAAATGAGTAGACCAAGACATTTCAGAAACGTGAATTAATCCTTCAACACCTTCTGATACTTCTACAAATGCACCATAATCTGCAATCACAACAACTTCACCAGTTACTTTATCACCAATCTTAAGTTCGGCATTTAAAGCATCCCATGGGTGAGAAGATAATTGTTTTAATCCAAGTTGAATTCTAGATTTACTATCATCAAAGTCTAAGATTACTACGTTTAATTTTTGATCTAATTCAACTACTTCATTTGGATGGTTAATTCTAGACCATGATAAATCTGTAATATGAACTAATCCGTCAACACCACCTAAATCAACAAAGACACCATAAGAAGTAATATTTTTAACAATACCCTCTAATACTTGTCCTTTTTCTAGTTGACCAATAATTTCTTTCTTTTGTATTTCAATATCTGCTTCAATAAGCGCTTTATGTGAAACAACAACGTTTTTAAATTCATGGTTAATTTTAACCACTTTAAATTCCATTGTTTTCTCAACGTATTGATCGTAATCACGGATAGGTTTAACATCGATTTGAGAACCTGGCAAGAATGCTTCTATACCAAAAACATCTACAATCATACCACCTCTAGTTCTACACTTTACGAATCCATTAACAACTTCACCTGTTTCATGAGCATTGTTAACACGTTCCCAAGCTTTGATTACTCTAGCTTTCTTGTGAGAAAGTACTAATTGACCAGAACTATCTTCTCTTTTGTCTACTAAAACTTCTACTTTATCACCAACTGCTAAACTAGAATTATATCTAAACTCATTTAAAGAAATAACTCCTTCAGATTTAGAATTGATATCTATGATAGCATCTCTATCGGTAATTCTTATCACAAGACCCTCGATAACGTCACGCTCTTTTACAAAACCTACAGTTCCTTCTAGAGCGCTTTCAAATTCTTTTAACTTAGACTCATCTACAGCTTCAATACCTTCTTCGTATTTATGCCAGTTAAAATTCTTTAAAAAGTCTTCTTGTGTTTCTTCTTTTGCTACAGGTGTAGTTTCTGTAACTTCTACAGTTTCTGTAGATTCAATAGTAGCTTCAACAGCTACTTCTTGTACTTCTGAAGCCTTAGTAGCTTCCGTTTTTTTTGCTTCTTCAGACATGCTGAAAATGTTTTTGTATCTTATTGTAATTCAGACTATTAACGATAAAAACTCTAAGAGAAATTATACTTATCTATGATCTTAAAAATCCTTTTTTTAGTCTGTTATCGTAAAAAGGAGTGCAAATGTACAAAATTCTACTGATTATTAAGTTTTTAGCTGATATAAAAATTAAATATTATCATGTTTTTTGTATAAATTGAAAAAAAATAAAGAATAAATTAATTTTAAAATATGAACTAGTTTAACATACATTTTGTACTGAAAATAAAAATGCAAGAACTACATTTGTAATCAATTAATTTTGAAACAAATAAAACTGAAAAGATTACTTAAGTAAGTAATATGAATAAAGAAACGAAAGATTTAATAGACCAAGGTAAAATGCTTCCATTAATGGAAGAATTCTATACCATACAGGGTGAAGGGTATCACACAGGTAAAGCTGCTTATTTTATCCGTGTAGGGGGTTGCGATGTTGGGTGTCATTGGTGTGATGTTAAAGAAAGTTGGAATGCAGAATTACATCCTCCAACCCTAGCAAATAGAATAGTTGAACATGCTAAAAAATACTCAGACACTGTTGTAATTACTGGCGGTGAACCATTGATGTGGTCAATGGATTACTTAACAAAAAAACTTCAACAACATGGAATAAAAACACATATTGAAACCTCTGGTGCGTATTCTTTCTCTGGTAGTTGGAATTGGTTTTGTTTGTCTCCAAAAAAAACAAAACTTCCTTTAGAAGAGGTCTATAAAGAAGCAGATGAGTTAAAAATAATTATCTTCAATAAAAGTGATTTTAAATTTGCTGAAGAGCAAGCAGTTAAAGTTGGAAGTAATTGTGAATTGTTTTTACAACCTGAATGGAGTAAAAAAGAGAAAATGACAGAACTCATCGTAGATTATGTGATGAAAAATCCTAAATGGAAAATTTCGTTACAAACTCACAAATATTTAAATATCCCTTAATTTTTCCTCTACTAATTTTAAAATAATTTCAAATTGTTTTTCTTTGGATAATTCTGAGTTATTGATTTCTATTGCACTTTCAGCTTTTACCAATGGAGAATCTTTCCTTTTTGTGTCTAATCGATCTCTCTCTACTACATTTGTATAAACATCTTTATAGCTAACTTTCTCTCCTTTTTGTATCAATTCATCAAAACGACGTTGTGCTCTTGTTTCAGCAGAGGAAGTCATAAAAATTTTCAGTTCAGCATCTGTAAATACAACAGTTCCTATATCTCTTCCGTCCATGACAACTGCTTTATTTTTTCCTATTTCTTTTTGTATCGCAACAAGTTTTCTTCGAACTTCAGGGATAGCAGATACTTTACTAACCAAATTAGAAACTTCTAATGAACGTATCGATTTTTCAACATTTACACCATTTAAATACATTTCTGCAAAACCAAGTGATTCATTATAAATAAACTCTAAACTTGCCTTATCTAAATTATCTATTAAATCTTCAATACAAAATTGACTAGTTGAAATATAGCCATTTTGCATAGAGAAAAGAGTCATAGCTCTATACATTGCACCACTATCTACATAAACATACCCCAACTTTGAAGCTAGTTGTTTGGCTATTGTACTTTTACCGGTAGATGAATATCCATCTATTGCAATAGTAATTTTTTTGCTCATTATCTTTTATCTAAATCAAATTGTAAACTAAAGGTACTTGCACTTGTTGCTGCATGATACTTAGAAAATGCATAATTAAATCTCAATCTATTCATTTTTATACCGAAACCAAAAGAAATTCCACTAAAAGATCTTGCATTTTGTAATTTTAATTCACTTGACCTTCTAAAATTATAACCCGCTCTTAAATTTATAGGACTATCCGGAAAAAGTTCTGCACCTACTACAAAGTGCCTAAAAGCATTAGTTAAAAATGAAATTTTTTCATCAGTATTATTACCCTCTAAATCACTTGTTGAATTAGATGGATTTGGTGTTGCTAATTTCCATTGTTGAAGATTATCTAA
>Ga0209308_10000451_pt1:0-5000 | contig 41909 bp, 40 predicted proteins | sample COGITO_mtgs_1204_3_FD_184806 | JGI IMG/M metagenome (GOLD analysis project Ga0209308, IMG submission 184806) | Pelagic marine microbial communities from North Sea - COGITO_mtgs_120405 (SPAdes) (version 2) | ecosystem: Environmental > Aquatic > Marine > Epipelagic ... | reverse complement strand
CGAAGAAATAGCTATCTCTAACTAATGCATCTTACATTTAAGCCCTGGTAAGGTTCCTCGCGTATCATCGAATTAAACCACATGCTCCACCGCTTGTGCGGGCCCCCGTCAATTCCTTTGAGTTTCAATCTTGCGATCGTACTCCCCAGGTGGGACACTTATCACTTTCGCTTAGTCACTGAATAATTCCAACAACTAGTGTCCATCGTTTACGGCGTGGACTACCAGGGTATCTAATCCTGTTCGCTCCCCACGCTTTCGTCCATGAGCGTCAGTATATACGTAGTAGACTGCCTTCGCAATCGGTATTCTAAGTAATATCTATGCATTTCACCGCTACACTACTTATTCTATCTACTTCCGTATAACTCAAGTCAACCAGTATCAAAGGCAGTTCCATAGTTAAGCTATGGGATTTCACCTCTGACTTAATTGACCGCCTGCGGACCCTTTAAACCCAATGATTCCGGATAACGCTTGCACCCTCCGTATTACCGCGGCTGCTGGCACGGAGTTAGCCGGTGCTTATTCTTACAGTACCGTCAAGCACCTACACGTAGGTGTGTTTCTTCCTGTATAAAAGCAGTTTACAACCCATAGGGCAGTCTTCCTGCACGCGGCATGGCTGGGTCAGAGTTGCCTCCATTGCCCAATATTCCTCACTGCTGCCTCCCGTAGGAGTCTGGTCCGTGTCTCAGTACCAGTGTGGGGGATCCCCCTCTCAGGGCCCCTACTTATCGTTGCCATGGTAAGCCGTTACCTTACCATCTAGCTAATAAGACGCATAGCCATCTTTTACCAATAAATCTTTAATTATAAACCGATGCCAGTTTACAATACCATGAGGTATTAATCTTCATTTCTAAAGGCTATCCCTCAGTAAAAGGTAGGTTCTATACGCGTTACGCACCCGTGCGCCGGTCGTCAGCGAGTGCAAGCACTCCTGTTACCCCTCGACTTGCATGTGTTAAGCCTGCCGCTAGCGTTCATCCTGAGCCAGGATCAAACTCTTCATTGTATATCTTTAATAATATAATATGAATAAGTTTCAAAAGAATTTGTTTAACGAAGTTAAACATGGTTACTTTACTCTTTGTTTACGCTGTCAATTTCAATATTTTCAATGAACTCATCTAAAAATCTTAAATCGGTACTCTCTCAACCAATAAGCTTCCTAAATATTTGTAGAAATGTTAGACTCGAACTAACAACATTATCCTAAAAATGCCTTCCAAAACCTCTGTGAACTTTGCTTGTTTTTCTAAGCGGTTGCAAATGTAAAAACTATTTTCTAATCAACAAGAAAAAAATAATGTTTTTTTTAATCTTTTTGCAATCCAAGAATTCAATCAACTAAACCAATACAAATTACATAAACCTATACCCCCAAAACGGGACGCAAAGATACTATTTTATTAAACCTCAACACAAGAAATAAATGAAATATTTTTATAGAATTAGTAACTATTTAACCATCATGTATTTAAAACAAAAAAGATTTATTTCGAGGGCATAAAAACTTTGTTTAATTAATTGTGTTCATCTTACTTTTCTAATATCTTTGCACCTCTATTTTATTATATATATAAATAATGATCAAAGTTACTTTACCTGATGGAAGTATTAAGGAATTTGAATCAAATTCCACTCCTTTCGATGTTGCTAGAAGTATAAGTGAAGGATTGGCGAGAAATATTATCTCTGCCAGCTACAATGGTACAACTGTAGAAACAACCACACCATTAACCTATGATGGAGCTTTAGTCTTATATACATTTAATGATGATGAAGGAAAAAAAGCATTTTGGCATTCATCAGCACATGTATTAGCAGAAACAATTTTAGAATTTTATCCAAAAGCTAAACTAACCATAGGGCCTGCAATTGAAAATGGCTTTTATTATGACTTAGATTTAGGTGAAAACATAATCTCAGAGAAAGATTTTCAACAAATTGAAAAAAAGTTTCTTGAATTAGCTAGAGGAAAACATCAATTTAAAATGCGTTCTGTGTCAAAAGCAGATGCATTGTCTATGTATGTTAAAGAAGATAATTCTTACAAAGTAGAATTAATTGAAGGATTAACTGATGGTGACATAACCTTTTGTGATCATAACAACTTTACAGATTTATGCCGGGGTGGACACATTCCTAATACAGGTATCATTAAAGCTGTAAAAATAATGAATGTAGCCGGAGCTTACTGGCGTGGAGATGAAAAGAACAATCAACTAACTCGTTTGTATGGTATTTCTTTTCCTAAACAAAAAATGCTTACTGAATATCTAGAGTTATTAGAAGAAGCTAAAAAGAGAGACCACAGAAAATTAGGTAAAGAATTAGAATTATTTACCTTCTCTCAAAGAGTAGGTGCAGGATTACCTCTATGGCTGCCAAAAGGAGCTGCCCTAAGAAGTAGATTGGAAGATTTCTTAAAAATAGCTCAAAAGAAGGCTGGCTATGAAATGGTAATGACACCACATATTGGTCAAAAAGAATTGTATGTTACTTCTGGTCATTATGAAAAATATGGAGAAGACAGCTTTCAATCCATAAAAACTCCTAAAATGGATGAAGAGTTTTTACTGAAGCCTATGAACTGTCCTCATCATTGTGAAGTATATAATTTTAAGCCTTACTCTTACAAAGATTTACCTAAACGTTTTGCAGAATTTGGTACTGTATACAGATATGAACAAAGTGGAGAATTACACGGTTTAACTCGCGTAAGAGGATTTACTCAAGATGATGCTCATATATTTTGTACTCCAGACCAACTTGACGAAGAATTTAAAAATGTAATCGATTTAGTTTTATATGTTTTTGGATCACTTGGGTTCGAGGATTTTACTGCACAAGTTTCTATAAGAGATAAGGATAATCCTGACAAATATATTGGAGAACCTAAAACTTGGGATATTGCAGAAAATGCAATTATTTGTGCTGCTACAGACAAGGGATTAAAATATGTTATTGAAGAAGGTGAAGCTGCTTTTTATGGTCCTAAGTTAGACTTTATGGTAAAAGATGCTTTGGGTCGAAGTTGGCAACTTGGAACTATTCAAGTTGACTACAATCTACCTGAACGTTTTGATTTAACTTATAAAGGGGCAGATAATCAACTTCATAGACCCGTTATGATCCATAGAGCTCCTTTTGGATCTATGGAACGTTTTATCGCTGTTTTACTAGAACATACAGGAGGAAACTTCCCTTTATGGCTAATGCCAGACCAAGTTATCATCCTACCAATCAGCGATAAATATCAAATATATACCGAAAAAGTTTTACATTTGTTGGAAAATTCCGAAATTCGCGCGCTCGTAGATAACAGGAGTGAGAAAACTGGTAGAAAAATCAGAGATGCAGAAGTGAGTAAGATACCGTTTATGCTCATTGTTGGTGAGAAAGAAGAAAATGAAGGAACAGTGTCTGTTAGAAGGCATGGTGAGGGAGATAAAGGAACTTACAGCATTGAAGATTTTATTGCTTTAATAAAGAAAGAAATAGAGAAAACAGTAATACCGTTTCATAATTAGTAACAACACCTGTTTAATCAGGATTAAATTTATAAGTCATAGCAATCAGGAGAAAAAGGTCTAGAGGACCAGCAAGAGTAATTAAAGAGGATCAGCACAGAATTAACGAGAGAATACGTTATGTTGATGAAGTAAGGGTCGTAGGAGACAATGTTAATGTAGATGTTTACCCATTAGCTACAGCCAAACAGATGGCGAGGGATCTAGGTTTAGATTTGGTAGAGATATCACCAAAAGCAGTACCTCCTGTGTGCAAAATCATTGATTATCAAAAATTCTTGTACGAGCAAAAGAAACGAGACAAAGCCATGAAGTCTAAAGCGACTAAGGTAACCGTAAAAGAGATTCGTTTTGGACCACAGACAGATGAGCATGATTATGAATTTAAAAAGAAACATGCTATAAAGTTTTTAAAGGATGGAGCAAAATTAAAAGCATTTGTATTTTTTAAGGGTAGATCTATCATCTTTAAAGAGCAAGGTCAAATACTTTTATTAAAACTAGCTCAGGAATTAGAAGAATATGGTAAAGTAGAACAGTTACCAAAATTAGAGGGTAAGCGTATGATTATGTTTATTGCTCCAAAAAAAGTTAAATAAAAATACTGTACAGAAGTGCAGAAAAGATAATAAGCGAAAATAAAAACGAAGGAGAGATGCCTAAAATGAAAACCAAATCTAGTGCCAAGAAACGTTTTAAGTTGACTGGTTCTGGTAAAATCAAAAGAAAGCATGCGTTTAAAAGTCACATCTTAACAAAGAAGTCTAAAAAACGTAAACTTAAATTAACTCATGATACTTTAGTACACAAGTCTGATGAGCCAAATATTAAAAAACAATTAGCTTTAAAATAAGCTTTGTTTAGGGAATTAGTTAATAACCATGGAGTTAGGCTCAATAAAGTGTTTGTTTAAACCGCCTACTACAAAAACAATTTAAATTATGCCAAGATCAGTAAATTCAGTAGCCTCAAGAAAAAGAAGAAAAAAAATCTTGAAGGCAGCAAAAGGTTACTTCGGACGTAGAAAAAATGTCTATACAGTAGCAAAAAATGCGGTTGAAAAAGCAATGTCATATGCTTACAGAGACCGAAAAAACAATAAGAGAAATTTCCGTTCATTATGGGTGATGCGTATCAACGCAGGTGCTCGTTTACATGGAATGTCTTACTCTCAGTTTATGGGTAAAATAAAAGCTAATAATATAGATTTAAACCGTAAGGTTTTAGCTGATTTAGCAATGAACAACCCAGAAGCTTTTAAGGCAATTGTTGAGAAAGTAAAATAAATTATAAATTCGCTTATAAGGAAAACCCAAACTTTAAAGTTTGGGTTTTTTTATTATAGTAAACCACCCTTAAAAATCAATTATGAAATCATTACATCTATTTATTTTTTGTCTATTCATGTCTGTAAATACATTTTTACAAAAAACAAAAAATGACACCTTATCTTTATCAAAA
>Ga0209308_10000447_pt1 | contig 42244 bp, 35 predicted proteins | sample COGITO_mtgs_1204_3_FD_184806 | JGI IMG/M metagenome (GOLD analysis project Ga0209308, IMG submission 184806) | Pelagic marine microbial communities from North Sea - COGITO_mtgs_120405 (SPAdes) (version 2) | ecosystem: Environmental > Aquatic > Marine > Epipelagic ... | reverse complement strand
TTGGTACGTTGCAGGGCATAGATGATGCATACACGCTTCATCAGCGCTCGAGGTTACCTCCGGCCCCTAAGTCCGCTTTAGCGCATATTGATACTCATCTACCGCAAAAGGCAGGCTGCACCCTCACCAAGTCACCTGAAGGAAAGGTGAAGCTGAGGATGGACTGTCAGTGGCCATGCCGTGGTGAGCTTGATGTCACGAAGTTATTCAAACGGTTGCCAGAAACTCAGTGGGTGCGATTGTCGTTTCCTCTGGCCTGTTTTGAGAAAGCAGGAACCGACTTAACGAAAGTTAACAGTCCGTTCGTATTAGTGGCTAACGATGTGATGTCTTTGGTGGTGTTGGATGTTGCGGTGGTTCGCAATCCGGACGCTTCATCCTTAGTTCCGTGCCGTTAATTTGGCGGGGGTGACTTCCCCGCGCCGCTAGCCGCCAGCACTGTCAACCGCGGCATAATCGGCGAGACATCGCGCCATCATTTCGCGCAAAATCTTTGCCGCCACCATCGCGGTGACGCCGTTCAGGTCACGTTCTGGATTCAGTTCCACTAGATCGCCGCCGATCAACTGCCCGCCAAAATTCTGGATAATATGCAGCACGTCCCGCACGGACATGCCGCCGGGTTCGTGATGCGAAACCCCCGGCGCAAAGGCCGGATCCAGGACATCAAGGTCAATACTCAGATAGATCGGACCGTCAAGCGTAAGATCGGCAACATCAACACCATGACGCATTTCATGGCACTCCACTCCAAAGTGAGCTACCTGCGCGCGCTGATGCTCATTCAATGTGCGAATTCCGACCTGAACAAGACGCGCGACGCAGCCACTTTCCATGATCCGCGCAAAGGGCGAGGCATGGCTGAACGGATTGTCTTCCATATTGTCATAAAGGTCAGGATGCGCATCGAGATGCAGGATGGTCAGCGCCGGATGCTGCGCCGCATGCGCCCGCACCGCTGGCCATGATACCGAATGATCCCCGCCAAGACTGATCACCGCCTGTCCGCGCGCCAGTATCGCCGCAACCCCGTCTTGGATGACATCATGGGCATCCTGCCTCGTCAGCCCTGACAGCGGCAGATCACCCGCATCCTGCCACAACCCGTCAGCCCCCAGATCGATGCCGGTCTCGGCGAACATATTGGCTGAGGGCGAAAAAAGGGCCTTGCGGATCAGCGGCGGTGCCAGGCGCGGTCCATGCAAAAAGGTCGAATTGTCATCTTGGGGCAGTCCCAACAGGGCAAGCCGCGCCATACCGTCTTTACTGCTGTTCATCACATACCTCGCATTTCGGTCTGTTCGGTCGGCTGCCGGTCAATCCAGATCAGGCAGATTGGCCAGCGTTAGCGGCCCCCAGCACGGATGCGCATGCCGGTAAATCTGGCCGGCTACTTCCAGCATCTCGCTATTGTCAAATGCCCCCGGGGCAATACTGATTTCCTTACGATCATTATGGCGATAGAACATCTGCGCCCCGCAATCAACGCAGAAGCCGCGCTCCGCCCAAGATGAGCTGCGATACCAGCGCGGCCGGGCCGCGCCCAGATAGCTGAAATGATCGGTAAGCGCCGCGCTGGCACCCCAGCTGGTGCCGGACAGTTTTAGACAGTCACTGCAATGGCACACCACAATCTGTCGCAATGGTCCATTGGCACGAAACCGGATGGCGCCGCAATGACAGCCGCCATCAAAACTCTGCCCCTCGGTACCCGGATTTAGTTTGTCCATGTTGTGTTTCTACCCGTTTGTCTACCAGCAGACTACACGCGGGAGGTGCCAGCTGACCAGACTTAGAGGAGATCACGGCTGCGCATACGGGTGAAGTATAGGACAAATGAAGACTCTATTGAGAGTAGATACCCTCGCGGCTTCGTTCCACAGGGTTTGCTGATCGGCAGAAGTTGCCGCTTAGTTATCTCCCAACCCTGTTCACTGGGTGGGGCATGCCATTCAACTCTTTTCAACCCTGAACGAGGGCAGGCAACAGTTCATGCCACGCGGTTGCCACTGGCTTAATTATTGGCTGAGTGCTGTTGGACTGGAATCGTTTAGCGCGGGGCGTTTTCCATTGCTGCGGCTTTGCAGGACCCAGGCCAGCTTTGCGACCGCTGGGCGGTTTCACTTTCTCACTTCCTCGGCATTTGACCATTGCACCAGTGGGTGAGACTCTCTTGGTCTCTTTATTCAAATTAATGGAGAAGACGTGTCGCTCACCAACGTTTCTCAGTTCCTGGCAGCTATCCTTGTCCTTAATCTGTCAATGCCGGCGCTGGCACAGGGCGGCGCGTTCGCACTGACCAATGCAAACCTTTTCGATGGCGTTGAAAACAAGATAGCTTACGGTATCACGGTGTTCGTTAGGGACGGATTGATCGAACGCATTGCGACCGGAGACGCTGCTGTAGCGAGCGACTACGAAGTGATCGATGCCGAAGGCAACTTCCTGATGCCCGGACTGTTCGACGTGCACACCCACATCGATTCCGTCGATCGAGCAAAACAAGCCGTAGAATCGGGCGTTACGACTGTTCGCAGTGCCAGTGTGACCGCCTTTCAGGATGTCGCGCTTCGCGAGCTCGTCCGTAGGGGTAAGCTACCCGGCCCCGAGTTTTTGGCCGCCGGTATTTACGTAACGCCCAATCTCAGCAACACCGTTCTGGCTGATCCGCGCCTGGTTGCACTGGCGGACGGGGTTAACAGCGACGACGAACTTCGGCTCTTGGTCAGAATTAATGTCGACCGGGGTGTCGATGTCATAAAAACCCGTGGTACGCAGCGAGCAGGATTACCTGATACCGACCCCCGGCAGCAGGTTTATACAGAACGCCAGCTACGAGTGGTCGTTGACGAGGCGGCCAAGCACGGTCTGCCCGTGCTGGTTCACGCACACGGCGACGAGGGCGCGCGCGCTGCTGTGTTGGCCGGTGCCCGAAGCATTGAGCATGGCACCTACCTCAGCGACGAAACGCTCCAGCTAATGAAAGAACGCGGTACTTGGTTTGTGCCGACCTACGTGACCATGGATGCGATGAACGAAGAGCGCTACGACTACGTGCTGCGCCTGCGCGGCAAGCACATGGTGCCGCAGCTCGAGCGGGCCATTCGGGAAGCCTACCGGATCGGTGTCAGGATCGCGACAGGCGCCGATCACTATTATGAAGAAGACGCTATCAACCGAATCTCGATTGAGATCGAGCGATTTGTAGCGTTCGGCATGAGCAATTTCGATGCGCTGCAAACAGCAACGGTCAACTCGGCAGAATTACTCCAAATCGATGACCGCACCGGCCGGATTGCGGAAGGCTTCGAGGCGGACCTTATTTTGATTCCCGGCAATCCCCTGACCAACATAGAAGCCTTGCAGGACGTGTTGCTGGTTATGAGTAATGGTCAGCTGGCTTTGAAGCGCATACCGTTTGCGGTGTCTGACTAATGATCAGTTTGAACTTCCTTAAAAGCCACAACACTCTCCGGAACCACTCACGCCAGTAGGGGCGAGGGTTGAACGTCGATTTAAGGATATCGTGCTGCCATGGAATGGGCTGCCGACGCTGACGCACACCCCACAGCAGGGCCACTGACTTAATCATTGACTGAGTGCTGATGCACTGGCATCGTCTAGCGCGCGGCCTCACTCAGCTGGACGGCGATCTCTTCGTCTTAAAGAGCCTCACCGTGGAGCTAAGGAGAGACGGGGTTCATTGGGATAGATCCAGGTTTTATCAATCACCGGTGGTACGCGCATTGGGGCCGGAATACGCTCGGATCCCATCAGCGCGTCTATACTTTGATGCCAAAAATAGATCCGCGCTTCTTGGTAACTCAGTGGGGCATTCTGCGAATCTGCTGCATGCATTGCTAGCTGAATGGCCTCGGACATTTCAATGTCTTCACGCAAAATTTGATTGGGTCGGTCGCCATTGTCTTCGGTCCACATATCGGGGCCCGCTTGCGTGCCATCCGATCCCCAGTCAGGGGCCATCGTCCAAGTTTCAATAATGCACTGGTGGCTGCCTAAGGGCCAAAACTGTATGGGTGGAATAACGTACTGGTTAACTGGTACGACCAAATTTGGAAATACGTTATAAGAGAGCGTACACGTTCTCCCGATCTCACCGACTGAAGCGATTTCTTGCCGGGATGACTGCCAGGTATCTGGTTGCGGCATAGGCGCCACCATCCGCCCATGCCCGCCTGGATAAAAGGTATTCACATTCCGTTTCGAATCAATCACCGATGCAACGGTTCCACGGTGAACTGTGGGTACATGGTAGGTCTCCATATTGGCTTCCATGGCAATTTTCCAATTGCAATTCACCCTATATCGATCCCGGCGTGAAAGGCGGCAATGGTCTAGATCAAATTCTGCCCACTGCTCTGATAACACGCCTAAACTTTCTTTTAATGGGGAGGCTTCTTGGTCAAAGTTAACGAAGATAAGCTTGCCAAACAGTTCACACCGGAATGTTTTTAGGCTTAAGCAGGCTTTATTGAGGGCGTGAAAATCCCGTTCGCTTGAGACGGCGATAAGATCGCCATGAGGACTGTAAGTCCAGCCATGATAACTGCAGGTCAAAATCCTGCGTCGACCGTTAGCGGGCTGAACGACCGGCGCGCCGCGGTGACTACATCGGTTCAGCAAAGCGCGAATCTCTCCCTCTTCTGTATGCACTAGAACGACAGGCTTTCCAGCATGATCCCAGCGCTGAAAGCAGCCTGGTTCCGGTATTTCGTCCAGATGACCGGCAAGCAGCCAAGACCTGCCGAAAACATGTTGGCGTTCGAGCTCCGCAAAGCTTTCACTGGTGTAGCGTTGCGGGTTAATAGGCGGGAACTCTGGAAACCCGACGGGCACTGCTGTTCGCTTCGCTTCGTAGGCCATGAGTTGATGCAGCACACCGGCGTCGATTTTTGACATGACACTGTCTCCTCAGGTTGAAGCCATTGTTGTGGAGATCGGACAAGGTGTACATTGGCTAAAGGCCGAACTCATTTTCTCACGAGCCCGATCGTAACAACCGCGACATAATTCGCCAAGTTCGCAGTGGGCTAACTAACACCAGAGATGACCGAAGTAGGGTATCTTTTTTTATCGTTTCAATGTTCGCTAAATATAACTACAAGGTGAAAGGGTTCAGCTTATGCCCGAAGGTCCAGAAATACGTCGCGCTGCAGATAGCATAGAGGCGGTGTTAAAAGATAAAACGGTTGAGAAAATTGCATTTGGGCTGCAGCCATTAAAAAAATTTGCCAAGTCAATCACCGGCAGCAACGTGCTATCGCTAGAGACTCGCGGAAAGGCGCTGCTCACGCATTTTGATTCGGGCTTTACCATTTATTCGCACAACCAACTCTACGGTGTGTGGCGAGTGGTCAAACGCGACAAGCTGCCCAAGACCAACCGTCAGCTCAGGCTAGCCATACACACCGACCAACACAGTGCGCTACTTTACAGCGCCTCCGATATTAGCGTGTGGGAAACTCAGAACATTGAAGAGCACCCTTTCTTAAGGCGTATTGGCCCCGACATCCTAAATCCTCATTTAACGTGGCGAGTGGTGGCTGAGCGACTGCAAAGCAAGGCCTTTTCCGGAAGGGCGCTCAACTCCGTGTATCTTGATCAGGCCTTTCTGGCGGGACTAGGTAATTACTTGCGCAGCGAAATTTTATTTATTGCGGGTATTAACCCTGCACTCAAGGCTCGAGACCTGAGCAAAGCTCAGGTGGGCAAGCTTGCCCGCACCACGCTAGAGATTAGCCAACGTAGCTATGCCTTAGAGGGCGTGACTCTCCCCGCGCGTCAATACAAGGCGTTGAAAAACCAAGGAGCCACGTATGGCAAGGCGCGGTTTTTTGTTTTCGGTCGCGCCAGCCAACCCTGCCGCGTGTGTCAAACAAAAATCCAGCGCTCGACGGCTAATTCCCGGAGAATGTATACGTGCTCAACCTGCCAGTCGATGTCATCGGCTGGTAAGCCTAATGATTGACCGGGCGGGTGCCTGAAGACTCAAATACGGTGCTGCCAGGGACAATGGCGTGGCGTAACAGGGGCTGATCTAGAAAACGGTTGTCTAGAGCAATGCAAGATCATGTCTTACTGGGGTCGAAAATGTTATCAATTGAGGTGCTCAATAGTAAAGCTGGGAGGTAGCCTTTAGCCATGCAACGATTTGAAGTAAACAGACAGGCATTTGACGAGTGGCGGGGAGCCGAGCAAGCCACGACAGCGCTAGCAGAGGGCGAAGTCCGTGTAGCCATCGACTTTTTTGCGTTCACCGCCAACAACCTCACGTATGCGGTTGCCGGGGATTTTTTGGGCTATTGGAATTTCTTTCCGGTAGTACCTGACGATGGTTATGGAGTGATTCCTGTGTGGGGATTTGCCGATGTCGTAGAATCGCGCTGCAACGAAGTGATGGTGGGTGAGAGGCTCTATGGCTACTTTCAGCCCTCGGGTGAATTGGTGATTGCACCCATCAATGTCAGTGCTGGCTCGCTCATTGACGGAACGGCACACCGACGGTCGCTGCCACCGCTGTATAACCAGTATCAGCGCATCGCCAAGGGGCAAGGTGAAGGCTTGGCGGGGCGCCTTCAAGCGTTGCTCGGCCCGTTGTACATGACCGGGTATGCCATTGCTGACCAGCTCGCCGTGAATCAATACTATGGTGCGGAGCAGGTGGCTGTTGTTAGTGCCTCAAGCAAAACCAGTATTGGTTTGGCCGAAGCGCTGGCTGAAGATCATCAATCACCGAGGGTGGTTGGTTTGACGTCGTCTCAAAACGTCACTTTCGTTGAGGGGTTAGGGATTTACGATCGCGTCGTAGCCTATGACGCCATCGACTCGCTGTCTGTTTTGGCGACTGTCGTTGTAGACATGGCGGGCAATGGCGAGACTGCACAACGATTGCGACATCACTTTACCGGCTTGCTGAACTACTACATGAGTGTTGGTTTAACCCATTGGGACAAAGCTGCTGTTAGCGCGGGCGCGCCCCAGGAACCCCACGAGATGTTCTTTGCGCCCACCTATATGGTAGAACGAACAAAAGCGTTGGCCCCGGGCGAATTTAATCGACGACTGCAGGCCTTTCTTGAGCGCTCATCGGCCAAAGCAGCAACCTGGCTTGTGCTCAATGAGGTCGATAGTGTCGAGGCGCTGGGCGTACGTTATACCGATATTTGTGCAGGGATTATGAATCCATCGGAAGGCATTATTTGCAAGCTGTAGGTGTCGCTGCCGCCGATTGAACGACCAGATCTATAAACGGTTCTATTTACTGATGAAAAAACGTGGTCTAATCCCGGCTCTTTAAACGCTCGCCCTATTTTTGGAAACGGCCTGACCCTTATCATTGTGGAGCACAGTTCGTTTGAACCCAACAGAAAAAATAAATAACAGCAGTAACAGTCCCATTCATAAGATGCTGCGCATAGTGTCTAAGGTGGAAGGGCATGAGGTGAGGGCGTTAGCCGGCTCATTTCTTTTTGTGGTTGTTCTTATGTCCGCTTATTACATCTTGCGCCCCGTGCGAGACGCAATGGCTAGTGACTGGACTGATGCGGAGGTGAGTTGGCTGTGGACCCTTAACTTTTTTATCAGCACCGCGGTGGTTGGTTTTTATGGCGTCTTAGTGTCCCGTTTCCGACTGCGGTTTCTGGTTCCCTCCATTTACGGCATCTTTGCCTTAACGTTCTTATCTTTCTTTGTCCTAGCGTCAACTATGGCTGATCGAAGCCTGGTTGATAAATCATTTTACGTGTGGGTGAGTGTATTTAGCCTTTTCCATATATCGGTGTTTTGGAGCTTTATGTCAGATCTGTTCAGTAAAGAGCAGGCCGGCAGACTGTTTGGTATTATCGCTGCGGGAGCTAGCGTGGGTGGGCTTATCGGGCCCTCAATACCCTCATTTTTTTCGGCATCCCTAGGCACAGATAACCTCATGTTACTCGCCAGCGCTATGCTGCTTGTGCCTATTCCCCTTATTTTTTATTTACAGTCCCTCAAATCATCAGATCTCCACAATGAGAGTTTAGCTGTAACACCTGAGGTAAAAATTGGAGGCAGTTCACTTGCCGGGTTCAAGCTGTTTTTTTCCAATCCCTATCTCATGGCCATTGGTTTGTTCATCTTTTTGTACACCGGCATCAGTTCCTTCGTCTACTTTGAGCTGAAGAATTTACTGAGCGAACTTAGTCGTACTGAGCGAACCGCGGTGTGGGCGCAAATGGACCTCGCCGTTAATGTATTGTCAATCGCAATGGGACTGTTTGCTACTGGCCGCATTATTGGGAGATTTGGGATGCCGTTGGCCATTGCACTTCTCCCTATACTGATTTGTGCCGGCCTTATTATCGTGGCAGTGTCCCCATTTCTTGGCGCTGTTGTGGCCTTGCAGATTATTCGGCGCGCCGGAAACTATGGGCTGACTAAGCCGGCTCGTGAAGTACTTTTTACCAGGGTCGATAGAGAGGCCCGCTTCAAAGCCAAGCCTGTTATTGACATTGTCGCCTATCGTGGTGGTGATATGTTAATGGCGTGGTTATTTACCGGCTTGACTCAAGGGTTAGGTCTGGGTCTTGCCGCCGTTGCCGTCGTGGGAGCCGGTATAGCGGCACTGTGGTCAATGGTGGGAATCTACCTTGGACGATGGTTTGAGCGGGGTGAGGCCTAGGTAGGTGATGGACCCATGCGAGAGGAGGAATCCACCGTGTCATTTAACGGCGGGAAAGCCAAACAATGTAAAACACCCAATGGACTAACACTATGAAGTATTTTTCAATAATGATAACGCTGGCGATGGGTTTGGGTTCTGCGGCCTCATCTTATGCAGATGGCCATAGCGACCCTAGCGGCGCTGCTTCAGGCATGCTGAAATACACCGAGTTCAACCAGATAGGCAACCCGGCTGACGTACTTTACGTTAAGGAAGAAGCACCTCAAGTGCTAAAAAGCGGCGAAGTCAGAGTCAGCGTTTTAGCGGCCCCGATTAACCCGTCAAATCTGTTACAGATTGCCGGTCAATACGGAGTAGAAGCGGTTTTACCTGCCAAGCCGGGTAGTGAAGGGGTAGGTCGTGTTGTCGAAGTAACGGCTGAGACGAGCTATTTACAGGTTGGTCAGTTAGTTCTTATTTTAGGCGGGGGCACCTGGAGGGATGAGGTCGTGGCCCAGGAAGCAGGGTTTCTTCCTCTACCCAATATGGATGGCTTAGGGCCTGAGGTCATTGAGCAGCTGGGTATGTCAGCGGTTAATCCGATCACTGCACTGCTAATGCTGACGACCTTTGTGGATCTTGATGAGGGTCAGTGGATTGTGCAAAGCGCTGCAAACTCGGCTGTTGGTGGTTATGTCATTCAGCTCGCTAAGCAACGCGGCATCAAAACGGTGAATGTGGTTCGCCGTGAGGGACTCGCCGAAGAGCTAATGGCCAAGGGCGCCGATGTTGTATTAATTGACGGTCCAGATTTAGCCGAGCAGATTACTCGAGCCACTGGCAACGAGCCTGTTGCCCTGGCTCTCGACGCTGTAGGAGGTGACACTTACACCAGACTCACCAATAGTTTAGGTTACGGTGGAACCATAGTGGCTTATGGAATGCTTTCGGGAAAGCCAGCGACATTAAATACCGGAATGACCATTTTTAAGGATATCCGCAATCGTGGTTTTTGGCTCCAAAAATGGTATGAGACTGCAACGTTAGAAGAAAAGCAGGCAGTGTTTGGAAAAATCATTCCTCTTATTGCAGCGGGTGTTCTAAAGGCCGATATTGACTCGCGCTTCGCCGTTGGTGACATCAAAGCGGCGGTTACACGCGCGGCGCAGGGCGGCAGAAACGGCAAGGTGCTCATAGTGCCAAACCTTGAGTCACTAAGGCCCCATACTCAGTAGGTATGGTTGTTAACCCGGCTATGCCCGCTGGTGATAAAGCCTAAGGCGATTGGCTGCCCGCTAACAGCGCATTAACTTCTGCGCAGGCTCGCCAGGCAGCCTGCGACGATCAATCCGGTGCCTAGCAGGGTTTGTACCGTAAGACCTTCGGCAAAAAACCACCAACCCAATAGTGCGGCCCAAATAAAAGCAGTGTATTCAATGGATATCAGCTTCTGTGCTTCGGCGCGCCGGTACGCCATTGTCATCAATGCCAGGGACCCCACAGAAAAAGCCGCCGCCAAGGCTGCACTGCCCCATTGCGTGGCATTGGCAGGTAGAGAGACAAAGAAAGGCGCCCCGAGTAGTAGTATCGCGAACACCATAATATTTTGGTAGAAGATGATTTCCATGGGCCGAGCCATCAGCGCATGTTTTCTTTGTAGAACGAGATAAAGACTGTATAGCACCGCAGATAAAATAATCGCTGACAAGCCCAGGATATCGCCGCCTGCATCGAGGCTGAGCAACTCGCCACCCACCACTACAGCGACCCCCATAAATCCCAAGCCTGCCGCTATTTTGGCCTTGCTATGGACACGCTCCCCTAGCAGGGGCGCTGCTAGGAAAAGGGCGATGATGGGCGCGATAAAAAACAGACCAATGGCTTGGGCCAGCGGAATGCGCGTGAGACTGAAAAACAACAGATAGGTCATTAGGGTAGTGACTGTTGCTCGCAGCATATGAATTTTTAGGTCCTGCCCGGAAATAGGCCTCACCCGGCTTGGAGAAAACAGCAGTACAGCGAACAGTACGCCAAATGCCATACGCCAAAACATGGCGCTGTAGGTGCCCATGGCCAACGCTTGCGCTTTCATCAAAGCATCCAGCAGTGAAAAAAGTAGCACGCCAAGAGCCGCAAGCAGAACTGGAAAACGGGTGCTCTGTTTCATGGTCTGGCTGATTCCAAAGCGGATGTGCTGACGGTTTGGCAGACGGGGCCTATGTGCGCACAGTGGGCCACACTCACCGACTCCCGTCTGTAAGATACGACCCACGATTGTCACGCTAACGCGAGGTCAATCTATAAATACCCGCGAATATGGTGGGCCCAGTAGGACTTGAACCTACGACCCATCGATTATGAGGATGGGGGCGAGGCAAAACAAGGCCCTCTAAGACCAAGAAACGTAAGCGCTTTTTCTGGCTACCTCGCTCCAGATCACCGACACCGAGCGAGGAGAGAGCACAATTGATGTGCAGGGCCGCCCAGGTAATCACGATTCCGGGCAGAAATACGACAAAATGGCGAACCTTTTCGGTTCAGCAACGAGATCACAGGAGAACATTTTCTTATAACATCCCCTAGTACCTCTTATACTTTACCTTGTCATTTATCAGACCACATCGCCAGTTCATTTCCTGCTGGATCAATGAAATGAAATCGTCGGCCACCCGGGAAAGAAAAAATCTCTTTGGCGATTTTACCGCCTGCCTCGACCACTTGATCTTGCATACTTTCAAGTCGATCACAATACAAAATCACTAGCGCACCATTCACGATGCGTTCGTCTGACTTTTCAAAACCGCCGACAAGTCCGCTGTCCGAAAATGAGACGTAGGTGGGGCCATAGTCTGTAAAATGCCATCCAAAGGCTTGGTGGTAAAATCGTTTTATTTCACCAAGGTCATTGGCTTTAAACTCTACGTAATTGATGTGTTTGTTTGTCATATGTTGAACGTTCTGTTTGAAAACCTCATTGAACCATATAAAACGCACAAGCGCGGACAAGCATTGTCCCGGCGATAGCACTGTGAGCCAAACGTGACATAGAGTGAAAGCGGGTATGTCCTGCGGCTTGGAGGTACCGTTGGATGTTTGCGGGTATGCTTTCATCACTTGCGTCTAATTCATCGTGATGAGTATAGACCGTTGATTAGAGATAGAGTGTTCAGAAAATAGAGAGTGAATATGCTGTTGTCTGCCTATGGGACCGGGTTTGCCCTTGGTTTATCATTGATCCTCGCAATTGGTGCCCAGAATGCCTTTGTTTTGAGGCAGGGCCTGCTTCGCCAGCATGTGCTTCTTGTGGTGTTGTTCTGCGCCAGTGCCGACATGATCTTAATCTTGGCTGGTGTCGCAGGATTGTCGCTGTTGATCGCGGACGCGGTCAGCCAATACCTCTCTGTGCTCTTCGGGCTGGCGGCTCTGTGGCTTGCCGGTTACGGGGTGATGCGGCTTAGCAGTGCTATCCGCGCCAGCGGTGCGATCAACACGGATGCGCCAGCGGTCAGCACTGTCACGGCGGTGCTGACGACAGCGGCGATGCTGACCTTTGGCAATCCACATGTTTATCTTGACACCGTTGTGCTGATCGGCGCGGTGTCCCTGTCGTTTCACGGCCTGTCAAAATGGGCCTATGGCGCCGGTGCGGCCACGGCAAGCTTCGCGTTCTTTTTCTTGCTCGGGTACGGGGCAAGCTTGCTGGCCCCAATCATGCAGCGGCCAAATGCCTGGCGTGTTCTGGATACGCTGATTGCGCTGGTGATGTGTGCGCTGGCGCTTGGAATGGCCGAGGCTGGCGGCTGGCTTGGCGGATAAACGATTGTTGAACGCATAGTTTTAGTCATCTTCGGGTGGCGGCGAATAATCTTTCCGAGACCACTGCTGTGAATGACCAGATCATGCTCGGCTTGGCTTCTGCAGGTAGGGCATCGGGGGCATTGGAAGAACAGGCGGCGGTCTTTCACCTCCTCGCTTCCGATGACGCAAAACGTGCAGTGGCTGAAATCTGTCGTGTGGCGACCGCTCTGGGCCGCCATGCCGAAGCCGACGAGCAGGCCGCGCTATTCCACTGTCTAGCCGCTGATGAGAGCTGCTACATTACTGGGCAGGCGCTGATCGTGGATGGAGGTTGTAGCCTCGGGCACACACCGTTAATGGAACAACAGATCTGGGGAGCCCACTTGATGGCCTTGGACTATGCCACCGCTCGAAGGCTCGCCGACGCCTGTCTTGCCCGGGTTCTAAAACGCTACACATCCCCATTAGAACAGCAATCGCACGCTGCCAGTCGTTGCGCTACTGTTTATCTGCTCGCTAGTGGGTGAGGTTATTAGTATGGCCCCGGGGGCGGGCGGCAGTTTACACTAACGCGCTCTGCAAGAGTGGCACCTCACTAAGTGCGGCAACTGCCTGCGCAGTATCGTCCTGCCATTCAACGCCACTGAGCGTCGTCGGTGCAGACCAGAAATAGACCAGCGCCGATAGGCCGAGCCAAGCTGTGAACATGAGTAAATAAGGCCAGCGGTATAGCCAAAGTCTGGCCGCCAGCAAAGTCGTAGCCGCGGTTCCAGCCAGCGCAATCAAGACCGACAGTGCCGCAAATGTGCCGGCCCCGGTGAGCGCCGTCTGGATTGCAACGCTGGCCCACTGTGCAGGTAGCAGCGCTAGAAACCATTCCGGCAGCGCGCCAGGAAAAACCGAGGCTAGGAGCAAAACAGATGCCTCACCCGCGACGACAAATGACGCCATCAACCATCCTCTGCTAGATAAAGTTTTTGCAAACAGAGCGCCTCGTGCGGCGAAACTACCGCTGGCGATGACCATGGCCAATGCGGTTGACATAGGCTGCGCCAGTGCTGGCATGCCCAGCGTGAGTGCCAACGCAAGTAAACACGCTGCATTGAGCAATGCCAAAACACCGCCGATCCAGAAGTGCCCAGCTGTTGCAGCTGCAATGATACCGACGCCCATTAGACCTAAGGTGAAGATTGGGCCGCTTGCCAAAGCCAGAGGCGAGGATACTACCAAAAGCACCAGCATAAACAGAACCGGGACTGCAACGCCGGCCAGTGCGGTGGTGCACCAGGCTAAGGTTGGCCAAGTATGAGCATTGGGGGATGTCAAAAGCCTCATGGCAAAGATCCTGACGTAAACGCCTGGTAATGTCGACCGATTCATATCAACCTCGGCGATCACCACGCTATAGGGCACCGGCAAGTGAAGTCGGGCGGGTGGGTAAAATTGCTGAATGAACACATACCATCGACACTGATTGCCGTCGGACACTATCAGCTACGCCGTCTGGCTCTATGATCGTTTCAATTTGAGCTCAGTGTTATCACAATCTGAGCACAAGTGCCTTTGAAGAATGGAGCAGTGCCGTTGTTTGAGCCGCTTCGGTGGGATTTCCCTCGCTTCAAAAAGTTAGCTTGATCAGTACCCTCATAATGGATTGAGACGTGCGGTTGTTAGGCGGGGATAACCTCATTTGTCTATTCGTTGTGTTGGCTGTAGGTTGTGGTTGCTGAGCCTGTAAAGTGCCACTGCGGCGATTGCACCCAATACACCCATACCTGATACACCCCAGTAATACATATCGTAACCTAATCTGCCCGGAAACCATTCGAGTAGACGCGCACTGACCAAAGGCTGATAAAAATCTGGGCTATAGCCCAAGAAAGACAGCAACCCTAACGCGAGGCCCTTAGTCCTGTCTTCGATGTCGCAGCTCTCTAGTAACGCCCAGTAAATGCCACGTACACCATAGGTCAGGAGACCAACGCCGAGTACCACACTCAGTAAAACGGCGGAGGATGTACCGATCGGTAGCAGTGACATAAACAAAAGTGCGGCAGCGGAGCATAGTAATAGTGCCGCAATGACCAATTCACGGGGAAATATATCGCCAATATAACCGGCGAGTGTCGCGCCAATTGGACGCATCCAAAGTTTTGCGACGGTTATCGTACCTACGGCAACAGCGGTTAATCCAAAGTAAGTCTGTAGATACGCAGAAATACTGTAGGTTGCCCAAAACAGCTGATAGCCGGTGAGAATACAAAAGCTAGATAGCCAGACTTCAGGTTTACTGGCTAGGGTCTTCAGATCGTGCAATGTGCTGTTTTGATGCACCATGTCTTCGGGTAATTCATCTTGGCTGGTTCGCGTGTCGTTGATAAAGAGCAAAACTGCGGGTGCGAGTGAGAGGGTAAAAATAATATACATCCAAATAACTTTTTTAAGCGCCAGCTCATTCGACTGTCCGAGCGACTCTATCGCCCAGGCAAACAGTGCGACTGCAATGGTGGCGAGCAGCGCCTCCACTAAGCCGCGACCACCGTCGAGCAAACCAAAAAAACGACCTTGCTCGTTGGGCTTTGCCATCAATGCAACGGCTTTGAGCATAGCGGCCCAAAATGTGAGTCCGGTTGATATACCCCAGCCCATAAAAATAAGTTTGACTGCCCATAGGTCTGGAAAGCTGACGTACCAAATGCCGAGCAAGCTGGTGACGACCAGCGAGAATGCCATGAGTAAACGCGGCGTAACACGATCGGCGAGCCAGCCGCTGGGTAGGTAGGTGAGTACAAAAATGAACCCCAATATGGCATAGCAATCGCGCAGATCAGACCCAGTAATACCCAATGCCTCGACCAGCGTTACCTCGAAGTTCTGTCGCAGGTAGACCAGCGGGAAGATCGAGCCAGCAGCTAGAATGATGAAGGAAAGCTGTGCGTACCTGCTTAAGGTGGGATTGAGGTTCAATATTGGCATTATGGGCTCTTTATATTGCTGTCTAGAGGAGGCAGGTCATAATGGAACCACCGTTAGTCTCACGGGTCATACTATGGGGCCTGCCATCTGATTAATCGGATAGCGGAGAGCGAGATGGCCAACTTTAAGAGACTAAACTGATTTACAAGAACTCCCAAGCATTTCCTGTGATAAAACATATGGGAAGCAGATTGCGGCAGGTGATTCGGATTGCCGGCGCGTCCAGTGGGATGGGTGAAGCTGTAGCGGTAAATTATGCACATCGTGGTCAGGTGCGATTAATCTTGATCTCCCGCCGTGTTAACGAATTGGAGTGGGTAAAACCGTGTTGTATGGAGATGGGCTAGATGCGTCTGATATTTTCGTTTTCCCTCTGGACGTTGATGATTGTGCTCAGCAAATTGTTGAAGGGTTGAATAGTAAAGCCCGCGAAACTGCTGTAAGTGAGCCTAAAGAGATGGTGAAATGACATTTCAAACGAGAAGATCCAGAGAGTTGTTTTGATCGACTCGACTCGAGTCGGTGGCGAGTATGCTGCGTGCAGAAGGTAGGTACTAAGATGGTTAAAGGATGACTGTAATGCAACGCTTATTGTATGCGATCGTTGGTTTAACGCTCGCCCTGCCACTGTCAATCATGGTGAGCTTTGCTGAGATGGTGGAGCAGCCATTGACACTTAAAGAGGCGAGTAGTTTGGCGCTGTCAGCGGACCCCTGGTTGTCTGGCAGCGTTTACCGAGAGCAGGCACTCAGTGATGAGGCGGTAGCCGTCGGCACTTTGCCCGACCCAAAGATTAATCTTGCGGCAGCCAACTTTCCCACTGACGGCTTTGATATTAACCAAGAGCCGATGACACAACTGCTCGTTGGCGTGACGCAGATGTTTCCCCGAGGTGATACCCGCGCCTTATCTGGAAAGCAGAAATTGCAGCTAGCGGCGCAAGAGCCCCTGCTACGACTAGATCGGCAGGCAACCGCCCGTGCGCGCGTTGAGCAATTTTGGTTGAGTGCCTATGAGGCACAAGAGACGATTCGCTTAATTGATAGTGAGCGTACATTGTTTGATCAGCTGGTTGACGCCGCAAGAGCACGTTACGTATCGGCGATCGGACACACCCAGCAACAAGACTTAATTCGCGCGCAAGTCGAGCTGACGCGTCTTGATGATCGGTTGACGCGTCTAGTTCAACAGCGTCAACAGGCTCAGCGAAGATTGTCCGAATGGATTGGGGTTCGTGCACTGGCAGAGCTAGCCGTTGAGCTACCCGATAATTCGATGCGCCTGTCCGAATCGCAATTGCTACTTTTGGCATCGGACGCACAAGCTACTTTCGAAGCCGTTGCTGCGCATCCTCAGCTGCAAGTCATTGATCAACGACTTGCGGCGCTCGATACCAGCGTTGCGATAGCAGAACAAAAATACCTGCCAGAGTGGGGTCTGACGGCGCAGTATGGTTATCGCGATGCTGATCAACTCGGCCGTGACCGAGCAGATCTCTTTTCTATCGGTGTCAGCTTTGACGTACCGATGTTTACGACTAATCGGCAAGACAAGGAAGTGTCAGCGGCGTCGGCAAGAGTCGCTGCGTTGAAAACGGATAAGCAGCTAAAGATTCGGACATTAGTTGCCGACTTTCAGGAAGCTGCGGTGTCACTGACCCGACTCAATGAGCGGGCAGTGCTCTTCGACATTACACTGCTGCCACAGATGTCTGCGCAGTCGGATTCGAGTCTTGCGGCCTACAACAACGACACTGGCAATTTTTCTGATGCGGTCACGGCGCGTATTGCAGAGTTGAACGCTAAAATTGAGCGGCTAGGTATTGCCGTTGCGCAGCAAAAAAGCGCGTCAAAAATCAACTATTTACTGGCCGATAGCAGCCAGGTGAGCATCGCAGCTGAAGCTCTTTAATGTCGGAGAGAAACATGAAACCAACGATAAAGACAACCTTGATTGCACTGTTCGTGGGGCTGGCTTGCCTCGCCATCATCGGGTACTTTAGCGCCGATAATTCAGCAACTGCCACGAAAGAATCCGCGGCTACTAAGCCAATCTATTGGGTCGCGCCGATGGATCCTAATTATCGTCGCGATCAGCCCGGAAAATCACCGATGGGTATGGACCTAGTCCCCGTCTTTTCGACCACCAATTCGGCGACAAAAGGCATGGTACGTATTGACCCCGCGGTGGTGAATAACCTTGGAGTACGTACTGCGTTAGTTCGTACCGACATATTACCGTCACGTATAGAAACGGTGGGCTATGTTCGGTTTGATGAAGATCAGTTCAGTCATATTCACCCCCGAGTAGAGGGCTGGATTGAACAGCTTTTTGTCACCGCAGCTGGTGACCCGGTTGTCGTGGGTGAGCCGCTTTATGCGCTGTATTCCCCGACCTTGGTCAATGCTCAAGAAGAATTTTTGCTGGCGTTAACGCGCCAGAATGCGGTGCTTATTGATGCTGCGCGCGAGCGCTTGCTCAGTTTGCAAGTGCCTGCGGGCGCGATTGATCGAATCGAATCAGCGCGAGAGATTTCCCGAACCATCATTGTGGATGCCCCTAGATCTGGTGTAGTCAATGAGTTATCGATCAGAGAGGGCATGTATGTTAAACCCGGAATGGCGTTGATGAGTATTGCGAATTGGGATCAGGTGTGGGTTATTGGCGAGATATTTGAACCTCAAGCGGCCAAAGTACAGCAGGGTGATACGGTGACCATGCACCTTGATTTTTTGCCCGATCGTCGTTGGCAGGGTCAGGTAGACTATGTTTACCCAGTCATGAACGTAGTAGCTAGAACATTGCGGGTACGCGTTAAAATTGATAACAAGGACTTAGCGCTCCGGCCGGGAATGTTTGCAAATCTATCGATTACTACTGCTGAGCAACAGCCCACGCTAGTCATTCCTCGAGAGGCGTTGATTCGCACTGGACGTCAAGACAGGGTGGTATTAGCGCTTGAAGAGGGCCAGTTTAAATCGGTGGCCGTGCGGGTAGGTGCGATAGCAGGCCAGCAGGTAGAAATTCTCGCGGGCTTAGCCGAGGGCGATCACATTGTCACATCAGCGCAGTTTTTAATCGACTCTGAATCGAGTAAGACTTCCGATTTTAAGCGCTTAGAGACTCCCGCGGCACTTATGTCTGCCGGCGCAATGTCAAAGATTGCTAAAAACACCTATGAACACCGCACTATGACTGCTGGCATGCACGGTCAAACGGTCGTGAAGCCCGAGGTTGCGGCCCCAGAGCTTAGTGACGCGCCAGCTGAGGTTGACCACCAGAGTATGGATCACTCAAATCATCATCAGTCTCCATCACGGCCGGACAGTCAACGGTGATAGAGACGGTTATTCGCTGGTCGATTGCGAATCGTGGGTTAGTGCTGTTCGCCGCACTCGTGTTAGTGGGCGCCGGTCTGTGGTCGCTAAAAAACACGCCGGTTGATGCGATTCCAGATATATCCGATGTGCAGGTGATCATTCAAACGAATTACCCGGGTCAAGCACCTCAGGTCGTGGAAGACCAGATCACATACCCACTCACCAGTGCAATGTTGTCGGTACCCGGTGCGGTGACCGTTCGTGGCTACTCTTTTTTTGGTGACTCGTTTGTCTATGTCATTTTTGATGAGCACACCGATCTCTACTGGGCGCGTTCACGAGTACTTGAATATCTGTCACAGGTTGCGCCCACGCTGCCTGCTGATGCGCGCCCTCAGCTGGGCCCAGATGCGACGGGCGTGGGTTGGGTCTATCTTTACGCATTGGTTGATCGCACCGGTCAGAACGATCTCAGTGAGCTGCGTAGCCTGCAGGATTGGTTTTTAAAGTACGAGCTACAAACAGTGCCTGGCGTGGCCGAAGTTGCGACCTTAGGCGGTATGGTCAAGCAGTATCAGGTAGTGGTTGATCCAGAAAAACTCCGCGCTTACAACATGCCATTGGCGCATGTACAGCGTGCTATTACACGCGCGAATCAAGAAGTTGGCGCATCAGTGATTGAGATGGCCGAAGCCGAGTATATGGTCCGTGCCAGCGGCTATCTGGCGGGTGTTGAGGATTTAGGTGCCGTGCCACTGGGTCAAGATGTCAACGGTGTGCCGTTAATGCTGCGCGATGTTGCAGAAATCGTTATCGGACCACAGATGCGCAGAGGCGTGGCAGATCTTGATGGCGAGGGAGAGGTTGTCGGCGGCATTGTGGTGATGCGATACGGTGAAAATGCGCAGCTGACGATTGACGGTGTCAAAGCCAAACTCGAGTCGCTAAAAGCGGGGCTGCCGCCCGGTGTGGAGCTGGTGACGGTCTACGATCGATCGGGTCTCATCGAAAGTGCTGTAGATAATCTCTGGCAAAAATTGCTTGAGGAATTCCTGATCGTCGCCTTGGTCAGTATCGTGTTCCTGTCTCACTTGCGCTCTAGTTTGGTGGCGATTGTAACGCTACCCATAGGCATTCTGGCGGCATTCACCATCATGCATCTTCAGGGTATTAACGCCAACATCATGTCTCTGGGCGGCATTGCTATTGCCATTGGTGCTATGACTGATGGCGCTATTGTCATGGTTGAAAATCTGCACAAGCATATTGAGAGAACGCCCTTAACCCGAGAAAACCGGTGGCAAGTGGTAGCAGATGCAGCATCAGAGGTAGGGCCGGCGCTATTTTTTAGTCTGCTCATTATTACGGTCAGTTTCCTGCCGATTTTTGTACTCGAAGCGCAAGAGGGGCGTATGTTTGCGCCGTTGGCGTTTACCAAAACTTATGCGATGGCAGCCAGTGCCGGTCTTGCAGTGACGCTTGTACCGGTACTCATGGGCTATTTTATTCGCGGCAAAGTCCTCGCTGAAGATCGTAATCCGATTAATCGCTTATTGATGCGCAGCTATCTGCCAGTGCTGGCGCTCGTGTTGCGCGCGCCTAAAAGCACATTATTACTGGCGGTGTTAGTCACCGGCATCAGCTTTTGGCCCGTGACACAGATGGGTAGTGAATTCATGCCACCGTTAGACGAAGGTGATTTGATGTACATGCCCACAACCTATCCGGGTTTGTCAGTGGGCAAAGCGCGGGAAATTTTGCAGCAGACCGACAAATTAATTGCCAGCGTGCCTGAAGTAGCGCATGTATTCGGCAAGATCGGACGCGCTGAAACTGCGACCGATCCGGCGCCCCTGACAATGATTGAGACGGTCATTCAATTCAAACCACGAGATCAGTGGCGTCCCGGTATGACACCGGAGCGTCTCAGGACTGAGCTCGACAGTCTGGTGCGTTTTCCGGGGCTCACTAACGCTTGGGTGATGCCGATAAAAACACGAATCGATATGCTGGCTACGGGTATCAAAACCCCTGTAGGCATTAAGGTGGCCGGTCCTGATTTGGCCGTCATCGAGCAGATAGGTCAACGCTTGGAGACTGTGCTGGCAAAATTACCGGGTACGGCCTCGGTTTATGCTGAGCGTGTTGCCGGTGGCCGCTATATCAAGGTCGATATACGCCGCGAACAAGCTGCGCGCTATGGCCTCAACATTGCTGATATACAGCAAGTAGTCGCGACGGCTATTGGCGGTATGTCGGTCACAGAAACTATCGAAGGTTCTGCGCGCTATCCTGTAAACGTGCGTTATCCCCAGTCCTATCGGGATTCTCCAGAGGCGCTGGCGCTACTCCCTATCGTCACGGCAACGGGACAACAGATAACCTTAGGTGATGTCTCACGTATTTATGTCGATGATGGCCCGCCAGCGATCAAAAGTGAAAACGCGCGGCTTAATGGCTGGACGTTTATCGATATTGCGGGGCAGGATATCGGTAGCTATGTTGAGCAGGCGATAGCTATTGTCGCAGCAGAGGTCGACTTGCCACCGGGCTACTCGTTAATGTGGTCTGGGCAGTATGAGTACATGCTGCGCGCCAAGCAGAAACTGGCCTATGTACTGCCGCTCACTCTCTTGGTTATTGCAACGTTGCTGTATGTGAATTTCCGACGCTTCGCCGAGGTAGTCATGATTTTGGGTGCCGTACCACTGGCACTCTCGGGTGCAATTTGGTTGATGTACCTACTGGGCTTCAATTTTTCTGTTGCGGTGGCTGTGGGGTTTATAGCCTTGGCAGGCATTGCAGTTGAAATTGGCATCATTATGCTGGTGTATTTGAACCAATCTTATGACGCGCTTATGCGCGAGTGTCAGGCCGAAGGCGTGGAGCCGACGCCAGCCCGCCTCCGAGAGGCGGTGACGCGGGGCGCGGGCATGCGCGCGCGCCCAGTGGTGATGACTGCCGCTACGATTATATTGGGCCTGTTGCCTATTTTGCTGGGTACGGGCACAGGCTCTGAAGTGATGAGCCGCATAGCGGCGCCCATGGTGGGCGGAATGGTCAGTGCGCTGGTCTTGACGCTGCTGGTGATCCCGGTCATTTATTATCAATGGAAAAAAACCGCGGCCAGCGACGTGTAGCGCGCGGCCAAAGTAACAAAGGCGTGCTATCAAAGGCGCTAATGACATGTGCGATGTAACATGGCATGCCGTGGCAGGCCAATGTTAGCTGGCAGTTTGTCGACGAGCACTGTGCAGGCGATACAGTGCTGAACGATCAGACCATTACTGAGACTCCTACGATGTGCCGCATACCTACGGCATGAGTCTCAGGTACAAGGTCGAAGCTGTACTACCTGCCGAGCGACAATACTCGGGTGTTGTCCTCAGCTAGCCTAGGGTTTGCTCTGGCTATGATCGATACCAAAGCATTGCGCGGCGACATCTGAGCAGAAACCGCTTACCAGCGTGAACTATGCTATCACCAAAAATTGCCCGCTGTGCCGCGGTGTCGAAGCCATTCTGGGCGCCCGCCCGAGCACGGGCAACACCGCCCCAGGTGACCTGAAATCGACGGTCGCCTGCGGTCAGGTTTGACGCGACGCACCGACGTCCGCTTCAATCTCCTTACGCCACTGGGACAGGTTCATGCCTATCGCGACAAAGCCCAGAATCCAGAGCGCCTCATCCCAAGCAAATACCCAGTGGCCACGATAAAGCCAATAGGCGCAGATGAACCATAGAACGCTATAAAGCGTCAATTTCATAATGTGGGCGAAGACCAGCAATCGCCCCTGAGTGATACCACGGTCCTGAAGCTGCACCTGCATTTCAATCATGGCTAGAATACATAGCCAGACCAGTACCTCGACCAAATCCACCCAGGCCAATTCCAATTCCACCTCCATTCCTGAGGGATCGGTAACCAACTGCCCCTGAGAGAAAACAAAAAACACATGATCGCTTGATAGCGAGCCACAGTTCGCCGCATCCAGCACCCAGTACGCCAAATTTCGCGTAAACGACAGCTCCTCCCCAACAAAACTGCACAACGTGGTGTCGAGGTGCTGCTGCCGATTGAAGAGGTCAAGAAGATGGTCGGTATAGGCAACGACGGCATGACCTATCACCAGATAGCACAAGACCCTTACGGCCAGCATCAGTGCTATCCGAAATCGGGTAAAAGCAGCGTCCGACAGAACGTAGGTTTCTAGTTCCAGCAGGAACAACAACATAAACCAGCCGGATTCATCTAGGCTTGTTGCGAAGGCCGAGGTCCAGTCGAACCATTTCCAACCCTCATGGTAGGTATGACTGAGCTTATTAAGATCGTCGACAATGTAATAACTAAAGTTGACCAGCAGCAGCGAATAAACGATCAGCTTGATCCACTGCCCATAGTCAATACCCAGCATCGAGGCGCTGTTATGGTCAGTGTTTAACGTCATAGCACGTTCGTTTCACGGCAAAATTTCTCTACGCTACGCAACCGCATCTTAGTCCGGCACCATGGTGGGAATCGGCCCGTGGTCGCGGCTCTGTTTTATCTCTGTAGGTGAGCCTACCCCGTCGACAGGCCTCAAGTCACTGACCCGATACGATCGCAAAGTCATAACCAAACTGCGATCGCCTTTGTTATGACGCCAAACATTCCTCTGGATCTTATAAAGTGTGGAACTAAGACGGCTAGCTCTTCCGCCTTGTACCTCGCGAAGGGATGCCCCCTAGGATACTGACAAGCTAAGTTGGGCAAAGTTGGTAAAATTGCTGAATGAACACATACCATCGACACTGATTGCCGTCGGACACTATCAGCTACGCCGTCTGGCTCTACTTCAGGTTCAACCTGAGCTTACGCAACAAGTTAGCGACGTTTGAGGGCCAGAGCGTATCTGGCGATCTGTCATCGGGTTGCGCCCCCATTGCTTGTGGGAGGCAATTCTGAAGAACGTTTATGCCTCAAGGGGGGAGTATAAGAGATCTTTCTACACCGCATAAATACCGGCATCTTCAGCTGTTTGTGAGTACCTTTGCCTAACTCCGGATCTTTGTACTAGAAAACGAATAGCTGTCGCAGGACACCATGGTGTTCCAGACTGACTGTAGCTCGGACCCCTGCCAACGCGCTGCCCCAGCCTGCCGGGTCGCATCGCTGCCAAAAATATCCAGCCAGACAAGGTCGATAGAGGGCAGCGCAGAGTGGGGTTCGAGGGTTAGATAACCGTACGTGCCCGACGGCTCACCGTTGGACGCCCACTCGTTGTAGCGCACCTGAAATGCCGCCTGCTGACTGGCATCGTTACCATCGCGCCACCCACAAAAATGAAATTGCGAGAAAAAAGAATCCCCTGCTTTCAGCTTGAAGGCTGGACTAGTGTAGCCCCAGTGGGGAGAAAAAGAATAAACACCCGTGGGTGGAGATTGCAAAACACCCGCTACGGAAGCCTGCCAATCTTCGGCCTGATGGGCGTTCCAATGATCCCAGCCGGCATCACGCGCTGTTTGAGACGACCACAGCAGCACCCAGACCAGATCAAAGTCATCGGTAGGGAACTGGGGCATGAGGATGTTCGCGGTGATGATTTCATAACCACCCGCATCAACGCGTAGATTCCAGTCGGCGGCAAGATCAGTCAGTTTCGTGTCGGAAAACCCATCACCGGTGGAGAGCCAGACATACTCTAGAACCGGATCAGCATCCGGTAGGGCCGGTGTGGTTGCTGGCGTGTCGGTCGGTTGATTGTCACCGCTTGCCGCGCGCTGGATACCGGCCAGCAGCAAGCAGAGAACGAGCAGTGCAGTTAACGCAGATCGCATTGGCGGGGCCCCCGTTTCATAATGTTATTGGTGGTCAAAGTATAGAACACGTAGACAGCCTGTTGAAGAAGGGATGGTCTCACTGATTCTGTTGACTGAACTGGATAAGCTCGCGAATGACCCGTTTAATGCCCTGAAAATAGGGTTCCTGTGTTGATCATGCCAATCATATCGGTCTATTCCTCAAGGGGTACCGCAAAGGTCCCTGTCATGAGATTTCTAGCGTCCTTGCTGATTGAGCGTTATGATTTTGGATTCGCTTCCCAGCGAAAAGAGGCAATGTACCCTAGGAGACCCCCTCTTGATGCTGCGCATGGCCCACGCCAGCTTATTGACCGCTGCGCGGTTTCACCTTCTCAATACACCTTGTCTTAGGTGGCGCCCGGGTCGGTGGTGCCAGGTGGGGTAGGGTGAGGGTGTTCTGTTCCCTGGCTCGCAGATGAGCCATGAGGGAGTCGACCATCGTCATCAGTCAACCGAGGCGTTTGTCGGTGCTGTCGGCTATGGGATACTGGTCTGGGAAGCGTTGATAGCCGTCCGATGGCCGGCGGTAAAAAACTGAGGAAGACATGATGTCGCGAGTAAGAACACAGATTGCAGGTGCAGTGGGCAGCGTATTGGAGTGGTACGACTTCGCTGTTTTTGGTTTTCTCGCGCCAATCATAAGTCCTCTTTTTTTCCCCGACGAGGACCCCATGGTGGCGCTGATACAGACATACGGAGTGTTCGCTGCGGGGTACTTGATGCGACCGCTCGGAGGGATCATCTTTGGCCATGTGGCGGACCGACTGGGCCGAACGATGGCTCTGAAGTGGTCCATTGCTATGATGGCCGTTCCAACAGTGATGATTGGCCTATTGCCTACTTACGACCAATGGGGTGCCGCGGCGGCCGTCCTGTTGATTTTGCTGCGTCTTATTCAGGGTGTTTCCGTTGGTGGTGAACTCATCGCTGCGATTACTTTTCTGGTCGAGGCGGCGCCTAAGAATCGCAAAGGATTATATGGCAGTTGGGCCTTATTCGGAGGGGTCGGAGGGATCTTGTTAGGGTCGGTCGTTGTCGATATTACTGAGTCGCTTGTGACGACGGAGGCTATGGCGGACTATGGCTGGCGCATCCCCTTTTTGCTGGGATTCGTTATTTTTATTTTTGGTCAGTGGTTGCGGTCGGCGCTTGCGGATGAGCCGGTTGCGAGCAGCGACGATGACTTGCCGTTAAAGCGAGTCTTGCGCTCACACATGGGTGGCGTCCTCCATTTGATCGCCGCTATGTGCCTTTATGCCACTGGATTTTATGTTTGCTTCGTTTGGATGCCCGCGTATCAGACACGCATTCTCCCATTACCGATTGAGCATGCGCTCGATATTAATACCGCCACTATGTTCATTCTTCTCTGCCTGATCCCGTTAGCGGGTCTTGCGGGCGATAAACTCGGTTACCGACGAGTGTTGCTATCAGGCGTTGGTTTGATGGCTTTGGTGGTGTATCCATTATTTCTATGGATTGATACGGGTAGCTTCCTCAGCGCGGTAATAGCGGGTCTGGTGTTTGCTGTTTTAATCAGCATGATTCAAGGGCCTATGCCCGCCGTGCTAGCCGAGGCGTTTCCTGCAGATGTTCGTAATACTGGGATCGGCATTGCCTACAATGCAGTGTTGGGATTATTGGGGGGAACGGCTCCTATGGTGTGCACTTGGCTCATTCACAGCACCGGCGATCTGGCGTCACCTGCTTACTACCTTATTGGGCTTGCTGTGATTAGTTTTCTGGCATTGGTGACTTTGCCACGGCCGCAGCACGTCTGACATACAGCCATTGTTCTTGGCAAACCTGGTCGCCCGCGAAGCGAAGAGCAGCTTCAGCCACTTAGCGAATGACCGGCGGCTTTAACCAGGATCGCAAGACTGGGTCACTATTTGTCCTATCCAATCCAACAGTAAGGGCGCTAGCAGATCCACTGGTCTGACCGAGACATTCCGAAGCTTAATACTCACCCAAGGTCCGGTAATGATGTTGGCCTTGCGCGCCCACCCCAATTGGAAAGACTTAACACCCCAGCCTGCACGGTCTCCGATCGTTAGGCTCAGACGTTGGTGTTTATAGACATCCTCGCCATCATCACTCTCATACCAGTGCGTGCCTTGGCTTGTGCTTCGAATCCATTCGCATCAAGCCGCGCAGTTGGCGGAGAGTTGATAGGCCCTCTGGTTTTTCGGTGCACTAAAACCCTGATCTCGACAACCGTCTTGATGGGGGTAGAGTGCACCCTAGCGCGGCGCCAGAATGGTGTTGTAGTGGCTCTGCTATTCAGCTGTAAATGGCGAGTAAGGCCATGAGCAGTAGCCCTGCAACAGCACTCGCGGCTAACGCCGTACTGTTTGTAAAAACATTACTGATAGGCCAGCTGTTGCCGCCCATATGGGAAAATCTAATCCGGGCATTAGTTGTCCATACAGCGATGCAGAGTCTGCAAGAGTGTGGATTAGCCCCGCCCCGATAAATACTCCACCGGCCATACAGTTTCCGATAGTCAGGAGTTCAAAGCGGCCAGAGGCTTGAATTGTCCTAGCCGGATGTTTTTGGACTGACGCTCAAACGTCTCGGCGACATCACGCTCCTTACAAAATTTATGAGCGCTCAAGCGCGAATTGCAAACGCAAGCCCGATGATGGTCAGAATGCCTGTCATTTTACAGCGCGCGCCTGAACTCCAGGTAACTCGCGGTCACGTCCATCGGCGCCTCTACCTGGGGGTAGTGTCCAATTGCGGGCAGTTCTTTCAGGTAATCGAGTCGGCATTGCAACTGCTGGTAGCGAGCCACCATGTGGGCACCGGATACCGGGTCTACCGAGCCGTTGATAAGCGCCAGAGGAATGACAGAATTCTGCAAGGCCGTTACCCAGCGTTCACGGTGCTCGATGCGATCACGCATGTAGGTGATCAGATTGTGAAAAATATGTTTGCCGCCGTGTAAATTGATCAGGGACCAGAAGGCATCTATCATTTCATCACTGGGTTGCGTATCGGCGCCAAACACTTTGTTGAATGCATTTTTAAATTGTTTCTTGCCCGACAGGCGATTGAGCAAAGGGCCGATGGGGCTTAGCAAAAGGCGCTGGGTTAACAAGGCCTCGTGTGTTTCCGGAAACAGGCCACCATTGAGAAAACAGCAGCTCAGCATCTCGCCTCGCGCGCAGCCCGCCTGGCGTCGGGCCAGCAGCTCCTGCGCCACCGTATCGCCATAGTCGTGGGCTAGCACGTGAAACTGGTTCAGCGACAGGTGATCAATCAACGCCTCGACGAGGTCCGCCTGACCATGAATGGTGTAGTCGCGCCGATTGGGCTTGTCGGAAAAACCAAACCCGAGCATGTCCATCGCCACAAGGCGGTACTGGCGCAGCAAGTCATCCCATACCGGTGCCCAATCCCAACTGGAGGTGGGAAAACCGTGTATCAGGAGTAAGGTGGGCTTGGTGTGATCGCCTTCATCGATGTAAAAGAAATCGTGTCCCGAGGCCGATACGTACTCGCCCCGTGCTTGCCATTGCTGTACGTGTACCGTCATGGTGATCTGGCCCATTCCCACTGTAAACAAGCCTGTGGCGCGAATTCGAGAGCATCGACTTTTGCCACCCTTCTGGCTTTTAACATGCCCTCATCACCCACGGAATAGATACCCCTCCAGTATTTTCTGTACTGACACACTCTTCCATTGTAGAGGCGTCATTGATTTTTCCTGTCAGGTCGGCCCTGATGTTCCTGAATCGGATGCCATGGCGTTCGGTCCATCCCTCCGCCGTATTGTCGTCGCGCTTCAATGCAATGTTTGCCATTTTCTTCGGCTACCCAAAGATCTCTCGCCCCCCCTGGCCATGGCCATATCGTCTGTTACTGGCACGGCTAGACAGTAAAGTCCTTCCTGCTCCTCGACACTGGCTCTTAGGAAAAGAGCGGACTCCGCCACTTCCAACAGCGTAAAGTCTAAGCCTGCTGCCTGGACAAGTATAGGAAATATATAAACCCTGTTCGCCAGCTCGAATACACCCAAAGTCACTTGCCAACTCAGGGGTGTAGCGGGAACTATCACACCGTGGACTATGCCGCTGTATCTTTCCATCGGGCCCTTGGTTGCGAAGCTGGAGAGGACAAAAAGGGTGCGCGTTAAAAAGCGCTTCGTGAGATCATCTGCCCGTGTTTGTTTTCAATGACACGTGCATATTCATTGGGCGTCACTGGGTTGATGCTCGATGACACGTTCGCATAAATGAGAGCGAACTGTACCGATCGCGATGCTGGTACGGAATAGGTGATACGCGTTAAAGTCTCCGCCTAGAGACAATTCCCATCGAAACAATTTGCCTTGGCAGAAGAGGATACCCCCATGTTTAGAGCTGCAGTGCTTTGCTGCCTATTTACGTTCTCTGCGTATTGTGTTGCCGGCGAGCCCGGTGAGTTAGGCTCAGACCTTGCAAAGCAGCTGGGCATAACACTGCCCAGCATTGCCCCCATGCGTGCCAGCCACGAAGGTCAGGGTCCCTATGAACGATTAGTCATTGATAATGCGATGCTTGTCGACGGCTTGGGTTCGCCGCCGCGAGGGCCGGTATCTATCGTCGTCGAAGGCAACCTGATCAAGGCAATTACTTCGAGCGCACCAAAGGCTTTGCCGGGTGAACAGCGAATCGATGCCGCTGGCATGACGGCCTTACCGGGCTTTATCGATTCTCACGTACACATTGGCAACCCACTGCAGGGTCTTGCGGGGCCGATCACCCCTCCTGAGTATGTCTTTAAGCTATGGCTTGCTCACGGCATTACAACGGTGAGAGATGTCGGTTCAGTGATGGGTTTGCAATGGACGGTAGAGCATGCCAAGCGCAGTGCGTCTAACGATATTGTCGCACCCACCATTGTCCCCTACGCCATGTTTCCGGGTTCCGACATTACGGATGCTAAGGGAGCGCAAGCTTGGGTACAGGCAGTGCAGGCTCGAGGAGCACAAGGGGTCAAGCTGCGAGGTGGCACCAAAGAAGCACTTACGGCTGTTTACGAGGTGACTAAGACATTGGGAATGGGTACCGCCAATCACCATGATCAGAATGGTGTTTACGATATCAATGTCTTGGATAGCGCGCGCTTAGGCTTAGACAGTATGGAGCATTGGTACGGTCTTCCAGAGGCGATGTTCACAGACCGCACGATTCAAAATTATCCCAAAGGCTATAATTACTCAGATGAGCAATGGCGTTTTGGCGAGGCAGGCAATTTGTGGTTGCAAGCCGCTGGGCCCGACACGGAGACTTGGGCCAACACCATTAACGAACTCGTCGAACTGGATTTTACGCTTGTTCCTACGTTTACGATTTACGAGGCTAATCGCGATGTTATGCGTGCGCGGCGCGCTGAGTGGCATGAGGAGTACACCTGGCCGGCGCTCAATCAGTTTTTTCAGCCTGACCCTCGGTTACACGGTTCTTATCATTTTGATTGGACCACAGGCCATGAGGTGGCGTGGAAAAATAATGTCAATCGTTGGATGCGCTTTGTCAACGATTTCAAAAATGCGGGCGGTCGAGTTGCGACCGGCTCAGACGCGGGGTTCATTTACAAAGTATTTGGCTTCGCCTATATCCGCGAACTAGAGCTGCTACAAGAAGCCGGGTTTCATCCGCTGGAAGTTATTCAGGCAGCGACCCGCAATGGTGCAGAGCTAATAGGCATCGACGATGTGACGGGTTCGATTACACCGGGCCGGCGCGCCGATATCGTGCTGGTGAATGGGGATCCCATTGCTAACTTCAAATTGCTCTATGGAACCGGACATATGTACCTCGATCGAGAGACCAATACCTTGGGTCGAAAGGGCGGTGTGAGTTATACCATCAAGGACGGCGTGGTTTTTGACGCGAAGGCGCTGTTGGCTGATGTTAAAGCGATGGTGGCGAGCGCTAAGCACGGAGCAAGCAACTAGCGAGATTCCTTGAGGAGTAAATGTATGAGGAATTGAGAAAGTTTTTGCTGTTCCATAGGCTTTATAACGATCGTTCTATCTCGATAAGCTGTCGTTTGCAGACACGCCAGCAGCGGCAACGCCTTTCCCACTCACATACGCAATAACAACACCTACACGCCCGCTACTCCGAAACTATCGTAAAAATCACCACCCATCTGCAATGCTGGCTTCATGCGAGCGGCGCCGCGCAAACATACGTTGCAGTAGGGACATTTCTCGAGCCGAAAAAAGTATAAGAAGTATAAATGGGGTGTCAGGAGTAACTGGTCGTCCAGAAAGTGGTCGTGGAGGCATGAGATCATGGATGCAAGCTCGGGCAGTGCCTGCGGTGAGTGCTCGCGTTGCTGGTTTTATAGATCTTTTTCGCTCACCTTCGAAACCTGGCACGAACAACTCTGCACCGGTAGCCCCGTCCTTGAGCCGGTATCCAGCTTTGTGGAGCAGATGTGTAGGAATTGGCCGTACAGATGGGTTACCGTGTCTATCGATCCACTTGTCGAGAAACCTACTTTAGGAAGAACGCACCATGAAACTTTATTTAGTTCTAATCTCTTTGATCGTATTTGTCACGAGCTGCGGCCAGACCGAACAGCCAATAGATGCCGACCAGAACCTATCGTCTGGAGCTCAGGCTGATCCCATAACAGGTCGAGGTGACCACATGGACACCTACTTCGGAACCGACGTTCCGGACCCCTATCGGTGGCTTGAAGACGACTTAAGTGACGATACCTCAGCCTGGATAAGCCAACAAAACACGAGTACGCGCAGCTTCATTGATGCGATTTCACTCAGGGATGACGTCAAGAAAACCGTCGCCCGGTTACTCAACTTTGAACGCGAAACAGCGCCTTTTTTTGAGGGTGGAACACGCTATTTTTACCGAAACTCAGGTTTGCAGAATCAGCGCGTGCTCTTTCGTGAGACAGAAGACTTAGCCGAGCAGGTATTTTTAGATCCGAATACATTCAGCGACGACGGCACGGTCAGTATGTCAGGCGTCAGTTTTTCCAAAGACGGCAGTCTAGTCGCCTACCAACTGTCCGAAGGCGGGAGCGATTGGCGCTCGATTGTGATTCGCGACGTGGAAACTGGGGTGGTTCTTGAACCGCCGTTAGTCGACGTCAAATTCTCTGGTATCGAATGGATGAGCAACACCGGTTTTTTCTACTCCAGTTACGACAAGCCAGACGGCAGTGAATTGTCAGCTAAAACAGATCAGCACAAGCTTTACTTTCACAGGCTCGGCACGCCCCAACGTAGCGATGAACTCATCTTCGGTGGGTCCGACGAGGAAAAACACCGATACGTAGGTGCTGATGTCGGCGCAGACGGGCGCTATCTTGTCATCAGTGCGGCCAACTCGACCTCAGGAAACCGATTGTTCGTGAAAGATTTGTCGTCGGACAATGATCAACTCATTGTTCTCTTTGCCGATGAGTCCGCAGACGGCTCGCTGCTGGAGAGTGACGATAATCTGCTGCTGATTGAGACTAACAAAGATGCGCCAAACGGCCGCGTCATCGCCATCGATCCTCAATTGCCGGATCCCGGTCAGTGGATCGATGTCATTCCCGAGGGGGAGTTTGTGCTTAACGCCAATTCAGGCGCGGGATTTCTCTTTGCAGAGTACATGGTCGATGCCATCAGTCGTGTCACACAGTTCGACCTTAAAGGTCGCATGATTCGTAATATTGAACTGCCCGATCTAGGAACAGCGTCAGGCTTTAGCGGTGAGAAAGATCAAGAGGCACTCTATTTCACATTCACCAATTACCGCATTGCGCCGGCAATTTTTGCGCTCGATCCACATAGCGGTGAAACAACCCTTTATCGTGCCTCCCAGTCACCCTTTGATGGCAACCGTTTTAAGACCGAACAGGTCTTTTTTAACTCCAAGGACGGCACCCGAATCCCAATGATCATTACCTATGCCAAAGGCACACGTCTGGATGGCAGCACACCCACGCTACTCTACGGCTATGGCGGGTTTGATATCAGTATCCGACCGCGGTTTAGCAGCACCGTCGCCGCCTGGCTGGAATTAGGAGGTATCTACGCCGTACCCAATATTAGAGGCGGTGGCGAGTACGGAAAGCGATGGCACCTAGCCGGCACAAAGACCCAAAAACAAAATGTATTTGACGACTTCATTGCGGCCGCTGAGTTCCTGATTGATAAAGGCTACACTCGCAAAGAGCGACTGGCGGTCAGTGGTCGCTCTAACGGCGGATTATTAGTCGGTGCCGTAACAACTCAGCGACCCGATCTCTTTCAAGTCTCTCTACCGGGGGTCGGGGTACTGGATATGCTCCGCTACCACACCTTCACCGCCGGCGCGGGGTGGGCTTATGATTACGGAACATCAGAAGAGAGCGAGGAGATGTTTAAGTACCTTTTGAGCTACTCCCCCTTACACAACACCAAGCCGGGGACCGACTACCCCGCAACACTGGTCACCACCGCCGAACGCGATGACCGCGTGGTCCCGGCTCACTCCTATAAGTTTGCAGCGCAACTACAACATCATCATGCCGGGGACTCCCCAATTCTGATTCGCATTGACAGTAACGCCGGTCACGGAGCGGGAACACCCATCGAGAAAATCGTGGATCAGTACGCCGACATTTACAGCTTTACGCTCAAAAATATGGGTATCGAGAAGGTCGAGTCAGCAAGCGATGCCCTCTGAGCACCCGGACAGGTACTGCCAAGTAAACTCACCGAAATTGATAGAATCAGGGGATGAATACATATAAACGCCACCGATTCCCACCTGACATCATTTCTTATGCGGTCTGGCTCTACTTCAGATTCAACCACAGGCATCGAGATATCGAGGATCTGCTCGCTGAACGAGGTATCACAGTTAGCCGCGAAGCTATCCGACTCTGGTGTATCAAATTCGGTGCCATCTAGACCGGTAGGTCGCAATTGACTCGATTAAAATTTTTAACTTGTCAGTACCGTTACTTCCTTACTTTAAGCGGGGCATAATAGCGCATGCAAGCCCGACAATTTATACAGAAATGTGAATGACACAATGCAAAATCAGTGTGATGGTGTTCACGCTGATTAGGACGCATATTTTGAAAAGGAATTTACAATGAGCATTGATAATCCGGAATTGCGACAACAAATAAATCAAGATCTGGTGCAGGCAATGGTGCGCGTAGGGTTGATCGCATTGGTCGCTTTTGCATGCCTACGGATTTTTTCACCGTTTGCAGGAATTATGCTGTGGGCATTGATCTTGGCAGTCACGCTGTACCCGTTGCATCAACGTTTAGCCAATAAAATGGGCGGCAGTCAAGGTCGTGCTTCAACCATGATGGTTTTGCTAGGCTTAGTCATTGTCGGTGTACCCGTGGTGGCTTTGGGGATGTCCTTCACAGAGTACGCACATGCCGTTTATATCAACTTCAAAAATGACACAATTATTGTCCCTACGCCTAGCGCCTCGGTTGCAGAGTGGCCGATTATTGGTGAGAACCTTTATCAATTCTGGCAATCAGCTGCCGCGAATTTAGAAGAAACACTCACAGCGATTAAGCCTCAGTTAATCGAGGGCATGCGCTGGGCTATAGCGGCCACTGCAGGCACGTTAGGTACCGTCATACTTTTCCTTGCTGCCCTGATCGTCGCAGGCATCATGATGGCTTACGGGGCAAGTGGCGCACGAGCTAGCCAACGTATTTGTCGAACGCTCAGCGGTCGTACCCGAGGCGACGAGGTTTATACCCTAACAACCGCCACCGTGCGCTCTGTGGCCAGCGGTGTTATTGGGGTTGCCTTTATTCAGGCGATTTTGCTTGGCGTTGGCTTCTTGTTTGCGGGTGTCCCCGGCGCGGGTATTCTCGCTATTGTGACGCTCCTGATGGGTATTCTACAATTGCCCGCATTGATTCTGACATTACCTGTCATTGCTTATCTTTGGGGTGTCTCTGATGGTGGAACCGTGAGTAATGTTGTCTGGAGCGTGTACCTTATTGTCGCTGGGTTCTCCGACGGTATATTGAAACCCATATTGTTGGGCAGGGGCGTCGATGCGCCTATGCCAGTCATATTGATTGGTGCGCTAGGCGGTATGGTGACATTGGGCTTGCTCGGTTTATTTATCGGCGCTGTCTTCTTGGCCGTGGGTTACCGATTGTTTATGTCCTGGGTTGATCATGCCAATGATGATGGGGCCGAGGATCAGCAAGAAGTCCCCAATCAATAGCATTAAGGGGCAATTTCTGTGAATGTCCTGAAGGCGATTGCCACGTCATTGTGCGCGAGGTCAAAACTTGGGTCACTGATATTAGTATTGCTGGCGGGCTGCACAACGCTCGGGCCCGACTATAAAGTGCCCGAAGTTAGCTGGCTGGATCAGTGGTATAGCGAGCTCTACGGCGAGCTTGATGCGAGTCCAGTAAGCGGGGATTCCCCGCAAGAGCACACTAATAGCCAAGGTATTGCAGAGACCGACCTGCAGTTTTGGTGGACGTTATTCGAAGATCCAACACTGAATAGCCTGATCGATAGCGCGCAAGAAGAAAATCCAGGGCTTCGTATTGCCGCGTTGCGTATTTTAGAGAGCCAAGCGGTGCTAGGTATTGCTGGTAGCGCACTGTATCCGCAGGTACAGCAAATGCAGGCGGGCAGCCAATACCAAAATACGCAAATTAACGGCGGCAGTACGAGTCTGCGTGAAGGTGAATTACTTGGCTATTCAGTGGGGGTCAACGCCGCATGGGAGCTTGATTTTTGGGGTCGCTTTGCCCGTGGAGTGGAATCTGCAGACGCGGCTTATTTCGCGTCCATAGCGAATCAACAAGACGCACAAATTCTACTCAATGCCTCGGTCGCAGATCTTTATTTTGCCTATAGAACATTGGAACGTCGCGTTGTCATTGTCAAACGCAACGCCAGCCTTCAAGCACGTAGTTTAGAAATCACCGAGAATATATTTGAAGCGGGGCAGGCGTCGGAGCTCGATGTGCAGCAGGCGAAGACACAATATTTAGCGACCATAGCTGCTGTGCCTGCAATTGAGTTAGAGCAGGTCAAAGTTCGCAATGCTTTGGCGACGCTGTTGGGACGTCCACCCGGTGATATCCCTGCGCTTGATGTGCGAAACCAACCCTTGCCTAAGCTCGATTCAATTGCGGTTTCAGCCGTTCCAGCCCTCGTCCTCAAGCGCCGTCCTGACGTGCGTGCGGCATTGTGGGGCGTAGCTGCGCAATCAGCACAAATAGGATTTGCTGAGGCGGATTTCTATCCATCGATTGCGCTAGTGGGCGGGCTGTCTTGGGCGGGCAGCAATGTCAATGGCGCGGGCGATACTACGACACTCGGCATTGGCCCAGCGCTGCAATGGAATATTTTTGACTACGGCCGCATTGAGAACAATGTTCGAGTGCAAGATGCTCGCTTACAACAGGCGATAGAGAATTACCGTAATACTGTTTTGCGAGCCGCACGAGAAATCGATGATGCGGCTATTAGTATTGTTAAAACACGTGAGCAACTCGGCTATCTGGATGAAGCGGTAGTTACCTCGGCACGAGCGCTTGATTTGGCACAGTCGCGCTATCTCGAGGGCTATGCCGACTTCCAGCGCGTGTTAGATGCCCAGCGGGCTGTGGTCGCGCAGACGGAGCGTGCGCTGATCACCGAAGGCAGTCATCTGTCGGCGGTGGTCGATCTTTACAAAGCACTGGGCGGCGGCTGGTCAGCAGCGGATATTCAAGCGATGTTGCCCGAGCAAACCTTAAATGAAATGCGATCACGCACCGATTGGGGCACTTTGCTCGACAGCCCTATCGCGCCCAATTTATCGCCAACGCCGGAGTCGGAGTAAACCACCATGAATGATCGGTCGGCATTGACGCCAGACGAGACTGCAAGCAGTCAAGCAAACAACATCGAAACGTCCACTATTGAGACATCAGCGGACCCGAGTCAGTCGGTCAATTGGGGCATGGGTGTGATCGCGGGTGTCATCGCTTTGTCGTTGCTATGGTATTTGTGGGCGGACCGATACACCCCCTTTACCTCACAAGCGCGAATTCAGGGCTTTGTTGTGGGCGTGGCACCTAAGGTCTCGGGGCTGGTAACCGATGTCTGGGTGACGAATAACGCCACTGTTGCGGCGGGGGAGTCGCTGTTTCAGATCGATCAGTCCGACTATTTAATTGCCCTTGAGCGTGCCCGTGCGGAATACGAAAACGTTCGCAATCAGGTCAGTGCCGGTGATGCTAGCGTCGACGCTGCCCGCGCAAAACTCACCGCAGCTGAAGCAAATGCGCACAAAGCATCGCAAGATTATTCGCGGCTTCAGCGCCTATACGAAAAGGATCCGGGTGCCATATCGGTGCGTCGACTCGAAATCTCCGAAGCGTCACTCGCCTCAGCGCAAGCGAGCGTCGTAGCGGCGCGTGCTGATATCAACCGCGCCATCGATTCCAAGGGTGGTGATGATGTCGCTAGCAATACGCTGCTGCGCACTGCAAGCAGCGGGCTAGCCAGAGCTGAACTCGATTTAGCCAATACAGTGATAAAAGCACCGCAGGCCGGTGTTGTTACTGATTTACGCACCGATGTTGGGCTATTCGCAGCGGCGGGAAATCCGGCTATGACCCTGGTCGCCACCAGCAGTTTGTGGGTGGTCGCTGATTATACTGAAAACAACCTGGGTCATCTCCGTGTCGGCACGCCCGTTGAAGTGACCTTTGATGTTATGCCTGGCGAGGTTTTCTCTGGCAAGATTCAGGGTATCGGGCTCGGTATTAGCGTTGCCGGGGCGACGCCAGCAGGGCAGCTACCCAGTGTGAGCAACAGCCGCGATTGGCTACGACAGTCGCAACGTTTTCCGGTGGAAATTGTCTTCACCGTGGATGAAAAGCTTAACCAGAATTTGCGCTTGGGGGGGCAGGCCGCCGTCATTGCTTATGTCGATGCGAGTGGGCCACTACATTGGCTCGGTCAGGCCTATATTCGGCTTATGAGCTGGCTGTCGTATGCCTATTGAAGCACGGCGTACTTTTCGGCTGGCCATCAGTGTCACCCTGTCGCTGATCGCGGCTTACGGACTGGCGATGCCGCTACCGTATTTAGCACCGGTCCTCGCGCTTGGACTTGGGTCGGCATTGAATGCACCCATTGCCGCAAAAAATCTTATTGGCTTGCTTCTTGTCGTCGCACTATGCACAAGTATCGGTATTGGCCTGTCACCGCTGCTAATCAACTATCCCGTGAGCGCCATTTTATTGGTGGCATTAATTCTATTCCTGGCGAACTCCATCGCCATTGGCGGTGGTAAGGCGCTGGCGGGGCTTTTATTAACCGTTGGTGCGGCCATGATATCGGCTGCCGCTGTGGCCAGTTCCGCATTGGCGAAAGGGGTCATTGTGGCGCTTATGACTGGCGTGACTATCGCTGTGATCAGTCATGGTTTGGCCTGCCTATTATTACCCGAGTTAGCCCGCGACACATCGACAGGGGACCGAGCGCCCTCAGATGATCTACAGACGCGCACCAGCAGTGACACGCGCTGGTTAGCCGTGCGTGCAACACTGATTCTTATGCCGGCGTATTTCATGGTTTTGGTAAACCCAAGCGCATATATGCCCTTGATTTTGAAATCTGCTAATTTAGGCCAGCAGGTATCGGGCATTGATGCACGCAGTGTCGCTCGCGAGCTGCTGCTGTCTACGGCGTTAGCAGGCATATTCGCAATTGCCTTTTGGTTTGTATTGAAAGTTTGCCCGTCGTTATGGTTTTTCGGCCTTTGGACATTGCTTTTTTTAACGTATATCGGTGCCAAACTTCATGGCGCGCTAACCAGCGCTTATAGTCCCAGTTTTTGGCAAGGTGTTGGCATACAAATGTTCATCCTTTTGGGACCTGCGGTACAGGACAGCGCCAACGGTAACGATGTGTATCAAGCCTTTATCGTACGATTTAGCCTATTCTTAGTGGTTACCCTGTACGCAGTTACAGCGGTTTGGTTACTCGACGGCTGGCGCAGACGACGTGCCCAGCACCGGCCTGTCAGCGCGTCAGTGCCAGCATCAATTTTGGGAGCCGTGTGATGCTCATGAACATGACAATCGGTTTTGCCGTAATGACCACCTGCCTAATGCTTCAAACTGCATTGCTGATTGCCGCATTTCGTTACTATGTGCACCACACTGATTTGCTCGACAGCCCTTCAGTGTTGACTTCACTCTATGTTATTAATGCAGTGATGGCCGTTCTAGTTGCTGGCAATCTTGGACAGATAGCCGTTTGGGGGCTACTCTTTGTCTGGCTTGGTGAGTTTCACAGTTTTAGCGAAGCTTTCTATCATTCAGCGGTTAATTTTGCGACGTTAGGCTACGGCGACATAGTGATGTCACCGGCACACCGTCTATTGGGCCCCTTAGAGGCGATCAATGGCGTCTTGATGTTTGGCGTATCTACCGCAACACTGATGGCTGCGCTGCAAGATGCAACTAAACGGATGATCAACCAACGACGTTCACGTAAATAATAATTTCAAACCCGCTAGGAGCTCGGTATAACGTGGTTCTGTATTGCTTTTTCTTGTCTATTCTTTACCGCCTGTTCTGTCTCTGCAACGTTGGACTTACCAGGGACTGAGCTCGTCACAGAGGGCGGTCGAGTTAACGGTGTCGGCAATGATCAGCAGGTAGTCCGTTGGCTAGATATTCCCTATGCACAACCACCTGTCGGAGACTTACGTTGGCTCGCACCGAGGTCTTTGGTCGCTAGCTGCATTCGCGTGATAGCACACGCTGAGCCCGTACTCTGCCCCCAGCAAGCGAGTCAAACCGCCGGTTTAGAAGGCGATGAAATAGTTGGCCAGAAAGACTGCCTTCACCAAGTATAGGAAGAATAAAGGACCTGTTGAGATTAAATTTCCTCACTGTTGCTGCTAACTGAACGAGAGAGATTGGCGACATACCCGCCTGCAGGCCCCCGCCGTTAGACCCTGATAGGTTACGGAAAAAGGCTCCGCCGAGACATTAGTGGAGAGTGCCAGCAGTGCAGCTAGCATCGAGTTAAAGCGTATATTCTTCATTTTTTTTCTGTATTTTATTTATAGCGCTCAGTGTGTTCTTGTATCAGTAAATTTTCAATAAATACGACTGATCCCGTCGAAAGCTTCACTGCCCTAGTTGGCGAACCGCACGGCCGGGGTTTGAAAGCTACCTCCCAGGCGCACGACTCAGAGGGCATCCTCAGTACGCTAAAAGTAAGGGCTTACCAGAAAATTAACGCCCGATATAAGGCGCAATAGAATCGGGTTTAATAAGTCCAAGGTCGAGGCCAACGGTGTAAAAACTCGACACTGACGACGCCACAACTTCTTTACTCGTGTGGGCCAACGTCATCTCGCCACAAAACGCAGAGAATGCGACCTTTGAGATCTCTTGTAACATCGCAAATATTGGGAAGTAATCCGCCAATGACGGTTTATCAAGGGCTTCACGCTCACGATTTTTTTCCCAAATGAGTACTTCAATGGCGGTTTCAACCCGCGCTAACGTGCCGGGCTTGAAACACTCGAGCCAGGCCGCGACCTCTGAATAGCGCGTTTCTAACACCACGTTGTCTCGGTCTGCACTGGGAGAATGGTAGTCGGCGATATCGTCATCGAGCACGATCAAGCCGCGCGGTAGGCCTAAAGCGCTCGCCACGAGTCGGGTAATCGCGGAGATGCCCCGCTCCGTCAGTGGGTCACCCTGAAGCATCAGTAGCACGGGCTTCGACGGTGGCTGATACCCCCAATGGTTGCAAATTGAAGACACAACCTGAGTGGCAACCTTCTCAGGATCTCGAGTATCGTAGCCACTCATGCCCTCGACAAACAATGGGTGGTACCGCTCAAACTGTTCCATCAAACGCCAATAGCTCCAATAGTGGGTTTATTAGGCAATGAACTTCACTAAGGCTGCTTCGATGGTAGCGCCTGGTCCCATTGCCATGAGCATCGCGACATCACCGGTCTTTACTTGTCCTTCTGCGTACAGGCGCTCCAGACTCACTATGAAACTGCCTGAAGTAATGTTGCCGTAGTCCCGCAAAACGCTGCGCGTATGGCGCACTTGGTGCTCACTCAATTTGAGTGACTTTCGGGCACCGTCAATGACTGCACCCCCACCACTGTGCAGTACCCAGTGGTCAATGTGATCCATACTGACGCCGTGGCGCTTTAACAAAATATCAACGGGGACGGGCATATTTGCACCGACTACAAACGGAATGTCAGGACTTAAGAGAAAGCTCAGCTTGTTCTGCTCTTCGTTAAGGTCATATCGCATCGCGTCCCAATGCTCTTCAATGGTGAAGGCCTCGAAGTCGATAATGCTGAACGCTGGGGGTCGATTCGTTGCATCCACCTGCGCCACATCGTCGTCATGGCGCGCTTGGTGTGCTGCAAAGGCTCGCGCGCCTTTGAGTACCATAGCCGACGCACCATCACCAAATAGGCTATTCACGATCCCTGTTCGAACGGTCTCGTCTTTCACATAACCCGCTGAGTTAGGCTCACAACAGACCAACAGCGTGGTTAAGTCTGTATCGGCTTTCACCGCGGTCGCCGCGCTGTAGAGTGCACTCATACCCGCGTTACACCCCATACCAACAACATCTAAGCGATGTAAATTTGAACGCAAGCCCAGAGCACGCCCAACAATCGAGGAGACCCCAGGTGTGGTAAGACCGGCACTTGTAACGCCAATGATCTGTCCCACCTCCTCAGGCGCCACGGCTGCACTCTCAAGCGCGGCACGCGCTGCACGGACACCCATGTCCTCAATACCTGCGAGAAATTTCTTGCGCAAATCTGCGTGGGTCTCGTAAGGCAGAACGCCGGTTTCCGGATTTGGCTCGGGTAGATACAAATGACGCGTTTCAATGTGACCCGAGTCCATTAACTTATTAACCACTGGGTTCTGGATACCAAACAGGGCTTTGGTCTCCGCTTGCTGATAGACGCGCGATGGAAAAGCGGAGCCAACCCCTACGGTAACGCCATAGACCACGTTAGAAGAAATAGCACCTTCACCGACCTCGCGGGTCGAGACTGCGTCGCTCATAGCACTGCACCTTGTAGTGAATAAGAAATGTTAAAAGAGGGCGACACTGTACCGAGCTTTTCGTCGAATACTAGAGCCAGCGAATAGTACTTTAAGTATAGGAAGAATAAAGGACCTGTTGAGATTAAATTTCCTGACTGATCCTGCTAACTGAACGAGAGAGATTGGCGACATACCCGCCTGCAGGCCTGAAAAATGGCTCGCTGAGTTGATCGAGGCAATTCATATCCGCCCATTCCTGAACGAGAGCCCGCAGTAGTCCATGCCATGGTTTTTTCAGTGGCGTCGTTGCTGATGTGGGGTTTGGAATTCGCTTCCTGCGAAAAGACACAGCGTGGCAGGTGGCGCCCTGGTTGGGGGCACCAGGAGGGGTCGGGCAGGGGCTTTCTGTTCCTTCTCGCGAAGATGAGCCAGGATTCTGTCGATGATGTCCTGATCTTCAATGCAAGCGATGACTTTCAACGACCCGCCACAGCGACCGCAGACCTCAATATCGACGGAAAAAACGCGTTTCAGGCGCTGGGCCCAGGTCATCGCCGCGTGACGCTCAGCAGGTGAAGCTACTTCCTTGT